>Ga0315320_10000713_pt1 | contig 27457 bp, 19 predicted proteins | sample M140m21515metaG_FD_203458 | JGI IMG/M metagenome (GOLD analysis project Ga0315320, IMG submission 203458) | Ammonia-oxidizing marine archaeal communities from Monterey Bay, California, United States - M1 40m 21515 | ecosystem: Environmental > Aquatic > Marine > Coastal | place: USA: California... | reverse complement strand
AAATGCTCCAAGCCCTCCAGATGTATCGGGCACTCCAGACGTATCGAGCAGCCAATGTGCATCAAGCTCCGGTGTTCTAATTCCTGTGAGCCATCCTAAAGGCAACGCGATGAGCCTGAGAATCAGTCCTCATCGATCTCACATGCGCACTCGACCAAGATCCCTTGGCAACGAGGGCACTGCTCATGACGACAACCTGGCACGTGCAACTGCCCCACTTTGACGCCGCACTCCTGACACAAACCAGTAGGTTCAGCAACCTCTGCACCGGCAGAACAGGGCACGCGGCTAAGACGCTGCCCGTGCATCAAATACTCACACAATTCCTGCGCTTCCTCGATCTCCTGCGGCCATTCAGCAGACATCAACACACCGTGATATTCCACCAATGCATCACTTGGCACCGACGAACCATCATCCACCATTCGAACATCCGGACCGAAACGCACGGGCTGCCAATCCCAGCAACCTGACAATTCAGATGATTGCACCAAGAACAACGCAAAAGCTTTCTTCACATCTTCGATCGAAATCACAGCAGGATCAACAGCGAAATGCTGATCCGATGCTCCCTGACGATACTCAAGCTCGAAGGTACCGTCTGCGTTGTGGTAGGTTTGAACAAAATGTCCTGGTTCGGCGGTAAGAATTAAAAACTGGTCCGTACCCAGGCTTGTCAAAGCCATTTGGATATCGGCATCAGTCGGGGCATCCAAATGCTCGTTGTCATTAATACTTAATTGCATGTATGCCTTCCTTCGATCCAAATTTCACCAGCAAGCGGTTCGTTCGACCGTCTTGCCGCAGCCCCGGCAATGAAAAACCAATACAGCCACTCATTCCCATCGCTCGTCGCCAGATTGTCACCGGAAAGCCTTATGCAAACAAGGTGTAATGCAACCCTCGCCAGCACGGCACAAAATGTTGTTGCGACACGAATGCCCCCGCGAGCAACAACCGAGTGTTCACATCTGGTCAGTCAAACTCTCGCAGAACACGATGCTCCACCGGCCCAACCACGACCATCATGAACGACTCACAGTTGAGTGAATTTTTCATACAGTGGAGCATCCGAGTTTCGTGCGGATTGGTTTACGGTCGACTGCTATGCCGACTGTGGCATGTTCCATCCACACAAAAAGCACCGACAAAGTTTGAATATCGGCTGTGGACAGCGGGCTTTCTGTTTTTTGGTTTGCATGTCTTTCTTTCATTTCACTTCATCCACCAGTGGCGTCACGACGAAGCATGGCTTCGAACCGCAATCGAAACAGAAAACCTCGTTGGCGTACGCAGAGGAGATGGTGTTTGGGCGAATTATCTTATGCTTGTCATTTGGGGCATTGATATTTTACGAATCCGCAAGGCACGTCGATTGCAGAGATGCGATTCTGTATTCATTGATCGCATCGTTGGATCCTTCATTGGCTTTATGTTCATCAACGCGACAATCGTATTTGGGCCGGAGTTCTACAGGCACCTTCTCTTCCCGGCTTTAGTGCTGGCGTTTTTGTTCTGGCGTTTTGGCCCTGGAACTAGCGGTATAGCGATAAAAACGCGTTGGGACGATTGACATCCTCATGGCCAAACCCTCGTCTCGTTGCCGTTACAATGTAGTTTAGGAAACTTGCGACTTACCGCCACACACCCGACCAAATTCTAGCCATGTCAAATCATTCGCGTCTGTCGTCCTTTCTGGATTTTCCTCTCGCCACCTACAGCATGACGATGTGTTGTTTCGCTTTACTTGTCACCGAACCACTGCATGCCGTTGATTCTGACAAGCAATCCAACCCAACGATGGAATGGACTTTCAAATCCGCACGTCCCGAAATCGCACCTCATCACGATCAAATTGCGCCGACGCCGAACGCACCTGCTCTCATGGAAATTTCCGCAGATCATCGCGAGGGATTGTCTGGCTACTGGACTGCACGACAAGCCGTCACCCCCGGCACGCATGTCCAATTTGAAGTCCGACGGCGAACCAGCAAATTACACCTGAAAAGGCGTGCAGCGATTGCCCGGATTCTATGGCTGAACAAAGACGGGCAAAAAGTCAAGCGTGCAGACCCAACCTTTAGCTCTTATCGGGCTGGTGAACGACCACAAGCTGAACCGGAGTTCCCCCCCGTTATCAAAAGGACTCACGAATATGACGTGCTGTCCGCGGTCTATGCCGTACCGCCACAAGCAACACAAGCTCAGATTGAATTGCACTTTCGCTGGGGGAACCCTGACTCAGCCGTGTGGTGGGAGTACCCCACCTTAACGAGTGTCGAGGCACCAAAACCCCGAATTGTTAAACTCGCAACCGCGCATTTACAACCGCGTGCCGGCACCACTTCCTTGGAGAAATGTCAACAATTCGCTCCCCTGATTGCGAAGGCAGCAAAGCAAGGTGTCGACCTCATCGTGCTTCCTGAAACCCTTACCTATTACAGCAGCAAGGGAAACTATGCCGATGCCGCCGAGCAGATCCCCGGTCCATCAACTGAGTATTTTGGTAAACTTGCCAAGAAACATGACCTGCATATCGTGGCCGGTTTGATTGAGCGTCAAGGACACCTCGTCTATAACGTTGCTGCACTGATCGGACCTGACGGCAAGCTGATCGGCAAGTATCGAAAAGTGACTCTTCCTCGTGGTGAAGTTGAGGGGGGCATTACCCCTGGTAATTCTTACCCCGTTTTTCAAACACGTTTTGGAAAAGTTGGGATGATGATCTGCTATGACGGTTTTTTCCCCGAGGTGGCGAGGGAATTAAGCAACCGTGGAGCAGAAGTCATTGCCTGGCCCGTTTGGGGATGCAATCCGCTGCTGGCAGCCGCTCGAGCATGCGAAAACCACACCTACATTGTCAGTAGCACCTACACTGATCACAGTCGCAAGTGGATGACATCATCTATCTTCGGACATGATGGAACCAGTTTGGCAACAGCGACCGAATGGGGGACGCTGGCAATTGCAGAAGTGGATCTTGGATCGCCAATGTACTGGCATAGCTTGGGTGATTTCCGTGCTCAGATCGCACCTCACCGGCCAGAGCTAGAGCCAAATCAGTGAACGCTTGCCGTTGACACAACTTACGCGTTACCTGGACGCCTCCACGCACTTTAAACACTGCCAAGACAATGCGTCACGACAATTGCTGGAGCCATAAAGCGACTCACCAATCTTGTACCTCGCTCTGTTTAGCGACCCAATCACAGTTGAGTTCCTAACCGATTAACAACACCCTAACGATAAAATGCTCATCATTCACGCCTGATGCCAACCTTTTGGGCGGGGCCTCGGTGTTTGAGCATGGGGCAAGCCAGAATTCATCTGACCCTGCGTTGTATTTCCTGACGCAAAGAACGATCCGCTGTACAATTTAGTCCAACGGCTGCACGACAGCGACAGAAGGAAACGATTCCACTTGGCAACATTGCTTAACGATTCTTCGCTACGACTCGCAGCCACCCACCTGCGCCGACATCTCACCGAAGTGCGATTGCACCGCGAACTTCCTTCGCACCTAAACGATTGGTCTCCCCATGTTCCGTATGTCCTACCAAAGCCCCTGTTTTATTGCCCAACATCTCGGTGAGCATTTTCTGTTCCCGGCTTTCCTGACGTTGGCAACATGGTGTCTGCTTGACGCACCAGCAGTGCTGGCAGAAACGCCTGGGGAAGTCAAAGTAGCAGTATTCGATGTTGATGCGACGCCGCCCGTCGGCACCATGATGGCTTACGACCGGGTCATCCGTGTCGAAGAACTGGGTTTGCGATGCCGTGGCATCGTGATCATGGGTAGCGGCGACCCTTTGGTTCTATGTGCGGTCGACTGGATTGGGATCGGTAATGCATCTCATGATGCATTTCGCGACCGTATAGCAAAAGCCGCAGGGACAACAAGAGAACGCGTTGCTGTTCATACTTTGCACCAACACGATGCGCCACGCAGTGATTTTTCTGCTGAACGTCTCCTGCACCAAATCGGGGTTACCGATGTGGGCCTGCATGAGGGCGCATTCGCTCGCGAAGTACTCGCTCGACTTGACGCAGCAATCACTGCCGCAATCAGATCACCTACCCCAATAACCCATGTGGGTCATGGATCCGCGAACGTTGAAAAGGTTGCCTCCAACCGACGAATTCTTGGACCCGATGGAAAAGTAAATGCAACGCGTTATACGACATGCCGTGATCCAAAATTGCGGGCGGCTCCCGAAGGCGTCATTGACCCGGAACTCACCGCAATCACCTTCTGGAACGAGCAGGAATTAGTCACGGTACTGACGTACTACGCCTGCCATCCACAGAGCTACTATCGCACCGGCGTTCCGAGTCCGGATTTTCCGGGTATTGCTCGTTTTCTTCGGGGGCAAGCTGTACCTAACGTGCTACACCTGCACTTCAATGGCGCGGGCGGCAATATTGGGGCGGGAAAATACAATGACGGAAACAAGGAGAACCGCCTTACACTAGCGCGTCGCGTCGCGGAGGGCATGAAAAAGGCCACAGATTCAGCCGGCAAAGCACCCCTGAGCGCCAGTGATGTGGGCTGGTCTGTTGCGCCAGTATCATTGCCACCGGCTAAGCACCTGAAGCGTTCCGAGTTGGAAGAAAAACTCGCCCAGTGGAAGCCCAATGACTACTGGGGAAGCGCGGATGAACTTGCCTGGCTGAACCGCTGTGAAAGTGGAAAGAAGATTGAACTTAGTTGTTTACGCCTCGGCGACATTCGGATTGTCCACATGCCCGGCGAACTATTTGTTGAATACCAACTTGCTGCGAAAGCAATGCGTCCTGACCTGAACGTTGCCATGGCAGCGTATGGGGACTACGGACCCGGCTACATAGGAACTGAAATCGGTTACAGCCAAGGTGGCTATGAAACGAGTCCGAGGGCGTCCAAGGTTGACAAGAGTTGCGAAAAAGTTTTGATGGATGGAATGCGTACCCTGCTGCTCGAAGAGAAAAAGCAATGAACAATTTATGGAAAACAGGTCCGCGCACACAACTGCCAAAACCTTTGTGCCTTGTCTTCATTTTGCTCGTCTGTCGCGTCAGCAACTCTGAAGAAGACTTTTCCAAGGAGCTGCCAAGAATACCGGCAAGCACGCCCGAAACGGCTCTGCAAAGTTTTTCTGTTGCCAAAGGTTTCGAGGTTCAACTCGTAGCAAGCGAGCCGCTAGTTGCGAGTCCCGTGGCCATTGAATGGGATGCTGAGGGCCGGCTTTATGTTTGTGAAATGCGTGGATACAGCGAAGATCGCGATGCTGGCCTGTCGCGCATCCGACGACTTGAGGACACCAACCAAGATGGTCGCTACGACACCAGTGTGATCTTTGCCGACGGTCTCCTGTGGCCAACAGCATTGTTCCCCTACAAAGGCGGTCTATTCGTTGGCGACGCCCCAAATCTGTATTACTTCCGTGATGAAGACCAGGATGGAAAAGCGGAAACGAAAGAGGTCGTGTTGACTGGCTTTGGTACTTCTAACGTCCAAGGTCTGATGAATTCATTTCGCTGGGGATTGGATAATCGCATCCACATCGCCTGTAGCTCAGCGGCCGGCAAAATAGGGCGGCCCGGCAGCGACACCCAGCTCGAAGCCAGGGGCCGCGACATTGCTTTCAACCCAGACACCTTCGAGATCGAAGTCACCAGTGGTGGAGGGCAGCATGGGATGGCCTTCGATGACTGGGGACGAAAATTCGTGTCCTCCAATAGCAACCACATCCAACAGGTGATGTACGAAGATCACTACCTGAAACGTAATCCTTACCTCAAGGCACCATCGGCAAGAATTTCCATCGCAGCGGATGGTCCCCAGGCCGAGGTCTACCGAACCAGTCCGGTCGAGCCTTGGCGAATCGTGCGCACTCGATTGCGTGTGGGTGGTAAAGTGCCGGGCCCTGTCGAGGGTGGAGGCCGGGCAGCCGGATATTTCACAGGTGCCACTGGAGTCACGATTTATCGGGGCGATGCCTGGGGATCTCAGTGGAAAGGTTTGGCAATCATCGGGGACGTTGGCAGCAATTTAGTTCATCGGAAAAAGATCGACACAACGAATGCACAATTCATAGCTCGCCGCATCGATGAGAAGTCAGAGTTCGTGAACTCCAGCGACATCTGGTTTCGCCCAGCGCAATTCGCCAACGCGCCGGATGGAACCATCTACATCATCGACGTATCTAGAGAAGTCATCGAACACCCGAAAAGTTTGCCACCGATGATCAAGAAACACTTGGACTTGACCGCTGGCCGCGATCGCGGGCGAATTTACCGAATTGCACCGACCGAATACCAGTATCGCCCAACACCAAATCTTCGCAATGTTGACACGAAAACTCTTGTCGAGTTGCTGGACAACTCGAACGCCTGGCATCGCGAAACAGCTGCAAGACTACTGTATGAACGACAAAGTCCTGATACAGCCGAAAAATTGAACTTCAAATACAAATCAGACCCAACACCTTTGGGAAAACTGCATTTACTTTACGCAATGGCTGGCCAACACAAGTTAACGTCAAAGACCATCACCGCCGCGCTCCAGGATCCCCACCCCCAAGTAAGACGACATGCCCTGAAACTTGGAGAAACATTCGCTTCAGATCCCGCCATCGCCAAGTCATTCTTGCTACTGGCCGATGACCCATCACACGAAGTACGGATCCAATTGGCATTTTCTGCAGGAACGCTTCCATCCAAAATTAGGATTCCATTGCTGGAGCGAGTCATCGTGAGCCAACCGGGTGACCGCTGGCTGGAAACCGCCGTATTGAGTTCACTCAATGAGGGTGCGGGCGAATTGTTTGTAAGGCTCGTTCAAAACAAAAAGTTTAGGTCCCAGGCAGCGGCAGCTTTTCTAGCGACGCTTGCAACCCAAATCGGCCAGCAGAATCAACCAGCCGATATCGAACTGGCCATTGACCAGGCATCAGCGTTACCCGCGACAAACGCACCATTCACACTCCCAGTCATTGGATCACTCACGGCCTATCGAGCACGTAACAATCATCACCTGCAGCAATTGTCGCAACAGGGACGCCTGGCAACTCTGGACGCACTCAAATCAAATTTGGTCACCGCTGCAGGCGAAGCTTCTGGAGACCCGAAACTGTCGGTTGCACAAAGAGTCGCGGCTACCAAATCGATGCGTTTCGGTAAGCTCGAAAGTGTCTCAGGACCACTGATCAAGCTGATCAGCAACCGACAGCCCCACGTCGTGTCCCAAGCAGCAATTGAAGCACTGGGCACCTTCAACTCACCTACCATTGCCACCCCGTTGCTCTCCGCGTGGAGCAAACTAAGCCCCCAATTACGAGCTACTGCTACGGAAGTACTTTTTGCACGAAATGATCGCCTGACTCAACTTTTTGACGCTGTCGACTCAGATCAAATCTCACTTGCTGACATCGGTACACCGCGATTGCAAATCGCGGCCAAATCCCGTGACTCAAAGATCAAATCCAGGGCGAACGCTTACTTATCCAACATGGGGTCTGCTGATCGCAGTGAAATACTGGACAAGTACCAAACCGCACTCACTCAGGATGCTGATCCCATCAGAGGCCGCAAGCTCTTCACCCAGCACTGTTCCGTCTGCCACAAAATGAACGGAGTCGGACATGAAATTGGACCTAACCTCGCGAGCATTCGAAGCCGTGGTGCAGAGACAATCCTCGTTAATGTGATCGATCCTAATCGCGAAGTGAATCCACAATACCTCAATTATGTCCTGCTAACTCAAGACGGACGAGCGATGACTGGAATGGTAGCCTCAGAAACCGCTAGCAGTGTGACACTGCGTCGTGCTGAATCGGCAACAGACACCGTACTGCGAGTGGATATCGAAGACTTGAAAAGCACTGGACTTTCCATCATGCCAGAGGGCATGGAAAAGTCGATCGACATTCAAGCGATGGCAGATATCATTTCTTATTTGATGCAGCCGTGACCCGACCAGCGGCAGTGACTCACCGGCGGCACAAGGTCGATTGAGTGCATCGTGGATGACAGCACTGTCAGGATAACCACGCCTTCATCACATCGCGAGGCATCCGACAAGACGCGAGAAAAGAACCCACCATAGAAAAACTCTGGGCAGACTCTGGGCAGACTCTGGGCAGACTCTGGGCAAGCAAGTCCAAGAAGGCTGCCACGAAGATGGTGAAGGTCGCTGCTTCTTCTTGCATCCAGCGTCCAATTCGCACGGAGTGCCCCGCATCCGCTTGCGTAGAAAACGATTGCTCAGCTTCCAAATCAGTGCGATCACATCACGAACACGCCTGCAGCGGTCATGGCAAAGTTACCTGTCGCACTCGATATCATTCATCTGCTCAAAGCAGATCTTTGAAGGCGACCTTCACCCGACACTTATGACGCCGGTGTGGTTGGACTATCAGGTGATGGGCTGGCTGGTGCTTCTGCACCACCAGGAGCTGCCGGGATCCCTGGTGCTGCTGGAGCACCGGCTGCAGGGATACTGGGTGCTGCTGGAGCACCGGCTGCTGGGATACTGGGTGCTGCTGGAGCACCGGCTGCTGGGATACCGGGTGCTGCACCGGCCGTAGATGCTGCGTCACCGGGTGCAGGATCCTTCGGTGCATCCAAGATATCACCATCAAGGGGAGAATCTTTTTTCTCAGCAGATTTTCCGGTCTTTTCCTTCACGCTTTCGATGTTGGCCAGCTCCGCCAAGACAATGACCTGCTCCTCGAGGCCCTCGAGAAACTTGGTGCGGTCGTCCAGCGTTTCACTATTGAGTGCAGTGACAACTTCCTCCATTTTCACTACCCAATCCTTCACGACATCGGCTTTTGCCTCATCGACACAAAGCATCAATCCGCCGCCGCTTTTTGGTACGCCCTTTGAACGCGAGCCAGTTGCTCCCATGCTAAGTTGTTGCAGAACTTTATTGAGATATCGACGCGAGCCAATCACCTCAGCAGGCTGATCTTTGTAGCTAGTGGTCTGACCAGTACCAAACCCCATTCCGTCAAACATATCGTCTCCGATGTCGTCCTCGGGGGTATCACCAAATCCTGCCCCGGGTTCCATTCCTTCCATACCGCCCATACCGAGCCCACCCCCGTCGCCTTCGCCAATGTCAGATCCTCCGACCCCACCCGATGTCGACTTGCTTGACTTGTCTACTTTAGGAACCAAAACGTCAATCGGCTTGACTGGCTGACTCTGAGTGGGTGGTGTGCGTTCGAATGAATTCAATCTTTTCACTTCTGATTGGAAAGCATCGTGTGCCAACCGAGCCCAGCCCTCCAAAACATCCTCAGGCTTCCCCACTTGTCCCTTCATACTTCCGCCCAGCGCTCCGATCTTGGAAGCTGAGTAAAGTGCAATCAACTCCTGCTTCTCTGGGGCAGTGCTGATACCTATCAACTTCACTCCCAGTTGCTTGCCATCATCCTCACTGGAACCGAGTTGCTGCAAAATATCGACTGCATACCGCTGCACGTAGGCATGAACTTTATCGGTGCGGTTAACAGGTGTTTTCGAGTCTAATAGCTCCGTCATCATGGCTCTCAGCTGATCCTTACCCGCTGGCGGAATCTTATTGAACCCGAGTCCGACCTGTCTTTGGAGCCCGAGCAAGGCAGCCACACGAATGCCGTCAACATTCGCTTCATCGCGGTACACCTCAACCAATGGTTGCAACGCAGCCATATGCGGGGTGGGTGGTACTCTACGAAGAGCATCGGCCGGTGCACTATCAAGCCTTCCGAGAATCAGGACTGCATTGATCCGAGCCGTCGGATGGTAATTTCCTTTTGCCAGCGCGGTCATGGGAGGCAACAGCATGTCTGCAACGGCTCGTCCCAAGTAAGGCTTGCTACGCTGCGACCGAGCAAGCAGCACGTTGACATCCTTCAACAAAGGCGTGAGCTCTTTCAAAGCATCTGGCCCCGTCATTTTGGCTGGCACGTAACGCTGAAAATAAGCCTTGGCCATGACCACATCGCTATTTCCGCCAGCACAATAACTCTTTGCTGCAGCGACGACTCGCGCCTCCACGCCTTTTTGCGCAAAATGTTCATGCATCGGGACCGATTTGTAGCTTTCCTTTGCTGCAGCCTCTTTTTCTTGGCCTGAGGCCTGTACGGCATACCAACAAAGCATCACCACAATCGCCAGCATCGCAAACATCAGTCGTAAGTGAGACTTTCCGGGCTGGCGTTCCACGGCGATAGCACCGCCTTGGCTTTTTCCAGCCCGACTCGTGCGGAAATCGTTTCCAGAACGAGAATCCAATGGTTGAAAGCTCATATTTTTGCACCGTTCGATTGTTGGCCGGCAGACATGGGCCGGCAGGATGAGAAGCTATATCTAATTATTCGCGAAAACCCCGGTCCACGTCAAACAAAATTCACGGTTCCCGCCATACACTGCGCCCGAAAAGTCGGAATATCCGGTGGTTTCAGTAAAATAGCCCGTGTTCAGACGGTTAACCGCCTCCCTAGACGACTTGCCAACCGCATTACAAAAGCCAATGCCGTTTTGGGCAGTCCGGTTTTCCATCCAACGAAAACCCCAAAACCACCATTTACTGGAACTCGAGTCGGTGCCCACACGCTCTCAGGACGCTCGGGCTCGTTGTCGGCTGAAATCCGTTGCAGCCAATCGAGACGACGCTCATTGCGTCGCAAAAAGCCCATTCTCTCCATCAATTCCAGGCAAACGCGAGCCAGAAAGATCGAGCAATCTGACCTGATCGGTATTCCAGCTCAAACAACCCTATTAGCTATCAAACCTTACGGTCGAAACAAGCATTGGATTGGCAACGGCATGCAGCCACAGTCACGTCCTTTCTCTACCACCCCCATCTTTGCCAGTCTCACGCTGGAACGGTGCCGCCACCCTCGGTACCTCAGCAATCGATAGATTCTATTGACGCCGATGCGAGCAATTCGTAGCGTCCTATCCCAGCAGGCTTGGCACATCCGGGCCGCAGATAACGAGGCCAATCTTTGGACTCATCGCTCCCACAAAAATCACGGCATCTCAGTGGAACGCTTCTTTTCTTCACTCTTGTCTGCCGTGCTGATGATGACAGCGGTAGGTTGCACAACGTGGGGAAGAACTGGTTCACAACTCAACGCAGACGCAAATGACCAAGTTGCCGAATCAACATCACAGGGATCGTTCAATCGCAAACGCGTGACCTTGGACGTCGAGTTTATCAATGCACCATCGCCCGACCTGAAAACGTCTCGCGAACCCTCAGTTTGGCAATGGGTTGATGAAACTCGTATCGACCCCAGTCTGCGCACGCACATGATTCGTAACGGGATCCGAGTTGGTTTGATTAACAACGAGGAGGAGTTCCGAAAGGCACTTGGTCCACAAGAGGATGATCGCGATCTGGTAGAAACGTTTTTGGCCGAGGCTTCGATAGCCAGCGATCTTGCGCACGGATCACAAAGCGTTCCGATGCGATTGGGGCGCAGATACGAATTACCGCTGCGTCAACCTCTCGAGGGTAGCCATGTCGCCATGTTACGCGAGGGTGATGAACTAATCGGCAAAACGATGCAAAACGCGCAGTACGTGCTGGCGATGACAAGCAGTCGAGGCAAGACACCAGAACAGATCGAATTAAGAATTCAACCTGAAATTCAACACGGCGATACCGTTCAGAAGTGGGTCAGCAGTGATACCGCACTTCGAATAGATAGTCGCCGTGAATCATGGCAACTTGCGTGCCTCAATCTGAATCTCAACGTTCATGAGGGGGACCTTATCGTCATCGCCCCAACCCAGCCTCTGCGTGGTCTAGCAAAACACATGCTTTCAGGTATTGGTTCAGACAATCAGGATGAGCAGCTGATTCTTTTAATTCGAGTTACTCAGATACCAACTCTTATTGAAGATATTTAGACTTCCGCGATCGTTTGAGGGCACGTTGCTTCACGACTTTCATGATCGGCAGGGCAAGCAGGCAACCCACCGAAACTGCAGCGTGACGGTTGTGAGGTACGCCGCAGGTCAGACAATCGATCACCGCTCAAAAGTTGATTTGGACCTGAGAATGTGGTGATAATGTTGCGCAAACCGATGCGACTCATCTCGCACATATTGCAACAGACGCAAACCAAATGCATTTTTGCTGAGCACAATCGGCTCGGAGATGCCGGGGCGAAAAATCTCTTCATCGCGTTTAGCGAGCGAAATGACCGTCGGTGGTGAAATTTCTTGATCGCGGAAGGCCGCCATCGCTGCGTTAAGCTGTCCCTTACCACCATCGATCAGCAGGATATCCGGGAATGAATCCCCGTCATCGCTGAGCCGCCGAAACCTTCTGGACACAGCTTCGTAGATGCTGCGGTAATCGTCAATTCCGTCGACATCCGTGATCCGGAATCTCCGATATCCGGGCTTGAATGGCAGGCCATCAATGAACTGAACAAGACTCGCCACTGTTTCCCCGCCTCCCAGATGTGCGATATCGACCCCCTCAATGACGCGTGGAGTTTCAGAGAGGTCGAGTACCTTGCGGAGACCTGCGAGACCTTTCTTTGGATCAATATAAAACACTTCAGGTTGCGCGTGAGTCTCAAGCTCACCTCGCTCCTCAAGTCGTTCGAGCATATTGATTTCGTCGCGCAGCACAGCTGCCCGTTCAAAGTCCAACGCTTTACTTGCTGCCTGCATCTCAGCAGTCATCTCAGCTAACAGACGCTTCTTGCCACCTTCCATGAAGGTCATCAAGCGTCTGATGTCCTTGCGGTAGTCTTCCTTTGTGATCCGTACGTTGCAGGGAGCCGTGCATTGATTGATGCTGGCAAGCAAGCACGGACGGAACCACTTCCAACGCTCATCGGCTTCGCTGATATCCAGCGAACACGTACGAAACCGAAAGATACGTTGTAAAACCTGAATCGCACCACGCAACGCACCTGCGCTGGGAAACGGCCCGTAGAGTTTGACACCCTTCGTGGGTGGCTCTCTCGTCAACTCCACACGCGGAAACTCCTCTCGCGTTGTAATCATCAAGTAAGGAAAACTCTTGTCATCCTTGAGGTCCTTATTGTGCTTGGGTTGAATATCCTTGATCAACCGCGACTCCATCAACAACGCATCCACTTCACTCTCACAGTCCAGATAATCAATGTCAGCGATTTCCGGAATCCAATTGGCCGTGCGTTGATCTTCAGCCGCCGCTTTCAAAAAGTAGCTACTAGCGCGACTACGAAGATTTTTTGCCTTGCCAACATAAATCACCACGCCAGCAACATCCTTCATCAGATAGACGCCAGCTGACTGTGGAAAATTTCTGACTTTCGCCGCAGCTTTCTTGAAACCAAAATCGTCGCTGGAATTCGCATCCGCCGAGGTGACATCAGATGCCTGAGCCAGATCGAGTCCGTGAGAATCATCATCGCACGCCTCTTGTTGACGATCAGGTCGGTCGCCTGATGATTGATCGATGCCGTCCAAATCGTCTGCATCCAAATCGTCTGGAACACGGGGCGTCATGCTTTTACTCGTTCACTTGGCTGCCTTGGCGTTTCGATCCTGCCTTGGCGATTCGAATCTAGCTAGCACATCGATGCAGCGCTGCTCTGCTTGGGCTACTCAGGAATTGGGAAAATGAGGGATTGGGCTGCTGCTCAAGATTGTAGCGTCTCGTCAGCCTCAACCCATTTTCGCGGCTCAGATACCGGCTAAACGCTTACCCAATTCTCTCAGGTTCAGAATCCGGAGTCCTGCGCAGACTCTGAATTACAAGTATTTTTCGCAGACAGCGAGACGATAAAACGCGTAGGCAGCGAGCTTTTGAAAGAATCAAATTTGCCGCACACAGCCCACCCAAAACCTTACTTGGACTTGGCAGACGCCGAAGTATCCTCCTGAGCTGTATCCTCCTGAGCTGCGTCTTCAGCTGCCTGAGAACGTTCTTCCATGTTCTTCAATTTTTCCTGCAACTGCCGAATTTGCTCTCGCATCTCTGCCGGCGTCTGTCCGGTTTTCTCTGCTTCGGCTGCATCAATCGGCACCGGTGCGGGTTCCGACTTTGGCTTGACTGGCAATCCGTTCAAGGAAGGTGGATCGCCCAACATTTCCTTTAGCTTCCCTGATACTTTCTGCTCAAAAGACGTTTGCCGAACTGGCTTGGTATCAGAAGCTGAGTTTGGACCTGCTTTGCGTTCTTGTGGTGCAACGCCTGGCTGCACGGCCGACGGTTTTCTCTCCGTCCCACCAAGCAAGCCCCCGAGCACAGATCCGATTCCTTCCAAAACACCCTTCTCAGATTCCATAGGTTGTTCACCACCTGCTGGGTTTGTGTCTGGCACACCGGCTTGTTTTCCGTCCGGTGAGACAAACGACGGTTTGATCTCGGTCGTCAGCTTCATGCCTTTGATGAGATAAGCATTACCTCGAACAACTCCCAGTGATGCAATTGACTGCTTGGGCAAATTCTGCAGCTGCCTTGAGAAAGCTGTGCCATCACTGGTCAGCAGACCATCAACTGAGACAACGCGATCAGCAGGCTTGATTCCAGCGATGTCTGCGGCTGATCCATTGACAACCCCCTCAACAACAGCACCTCGTAACCGCGATACAACTGCGACAAGCATCCCGTACTGCCCGGCGATTGTGTCCGCACCGTGCCGAGCGGTCTGCTGATTCATCGGTATTGGGGCACCTGCCCGGTTAGTAGAAAGCGGAAGCGTCTCGGGTGCCCCTGAGATTGCACTGGTCCCTGCTATTCCGCTGGCAGGCCGCGTCGCAGCAGTCCCACCTCGTCCCGGTACCGGCGGATTGGGCAAAGGAGCAACAGGTACCTTGTTTGCGTCCAGATTTCCAACTGTTCCGTTCGCTTGCTGCGGGCCCAACAAAGGTATTCGAATCGTTTTCATCCTGTCACCCCGCAGCACACGAGCGTTGACCGCCTGACCAGGCTGCCGCTGACTCAGAAATCCCGCGATGTCGGCGATTTTCGGGGTAAGTGTTTGATCGAGTGAAACAATCACGTCATTTTTCTGAAGCCCCGCATCATCCGCCCTCGAGTCGCTCCTGAACCCAGTCACAAGCACCCCCGGCACGCCAGGTGGTGAATCCAACACATCAATCCCCAGCGAGGCTTTTCCAGAACTCACAAAGGGCTTTGCAACCGGATCAGCAAGCACGGCTTGGCTGCGTCCATCGTCAGGTCCAACCGTGCCTGGGTTGCTACCGTTGGAGTTACCGAACAGTTCAGGACCATACTGCAACAGGGCATCCACCAGCGGACGACGCGTATTGGGTCGTTGTCCGTTCACGTCGGGAGTAGCGGCTGAAGGATCCTCGGCAGTCGCATCTTGCTTATCAAGCGATTGAACACGACCTTGCAAACGCTTTAAGAAACCCTGCCCAAAAGCGGAATTGGTGGTCGACGACGAGCTGACCGCGAAAATCACGGTGCTGATCACGATTGGTGCCATTGTTTGTCGCATGCCGTAAATCCATTTCTTATTCAGGTTGATCTATCAAACAGTTCTTGAGGAAACTTGATTCATATCAGCTGTGATTACCTTTGATCTGAGCAGCTAATACGTTTTCCCTTCCCTGCGCTTCCGCCGGAAATCATTTTCATTCTTAAACTGAAACGATAGTCCTGCGATGTTCACTTTCCGCGTAACGGTATGCCGTATTGGGCGATCTGCGTAGCGACGGTTTGTTTTGAGCCGTCAAAGGGCGTCCATGAGTTTAGGATAGCAGCCTGATGACGCAAGGAAAGGATGGCACCCCTCGCGAAACCCCTCGTTATCAGGTGAATCGGCGTCGTAACCATGAAGTCTGGCAATCAGCTCACACCTATCACCGAAGTGGTATAACGGGTTCAGCTTGGAAAAGAGGCTTGGTGTTTGCAGCTCACCGCAAAATCCACTTGTAATCACGCCAGCAAAGCGGCGATCACTGCAATGCATCGTTGTCCAGCTTGCCAAACGCGTGAATTGCCGCCCCAAACGTATGACTTGTCTTCCTGATCACCAAGCATTCCAATCGCACTACAAGAACTCCCGCTGATTGAATACCGAGATGTTCCCAAGCGAACGAGCGTCTCACTTACGTCACGTCAGACCTCATCCGATCTCTCGCTCACGCACCTTTCATTTCCCGAAGACAACACAGCCTCATGTTTTGGAACGTCTGATGTCATTTCAAATCGAGCGTGCTCCGCTGGACCAACTACAAGACGTCTTGCCCAGATTGTTATCGAGCCTTTCAATCGGCCGAGCGCAAATCGCCTTGGAACACCTACGCAGTAACCTGCAGACTCGTCCGCATGATGAAATCCTGTTTTATATCGCCCGTCAACGGGCATCGGGACAACCGGGGGCGGGAACCGCTAATATTTCGTCATCGATCGCCGCTTTGATCGCCATCCAACAACCTTGCATTGACCAAACAGCCCCATCTGATGTGGCCACCATCGTGCATGCGGGATTTTTAGTCGACCAAACGAGCGATCTTCCCCAAACAACCGCCCAAGAAACCGCTACCAATCCAAAGGCCCTAGAAACGAGCAGCCCAATACCTCAGACCGAGCAGCACCCGATCATTCGACAGATGCGTGACTCTGTTGAACAGGATATGAAAGGCCGCGGTATTGGGTTCATTCAATGGGCGACCGACGCCGCCGATCAGGTCGGCACCAAGGCAAGACAGTGGCATAACGGCCTGGGATTTCAACAGATCGCTACCCTTGATTATCTAACCGGAAATGCGGACCTGGGCACTGCAACCATCAATGGCAAGCCTGCCGAACACGGATCGCCCACCAGAATCCGCTTGCAAGGCATGGATTGGGACAACCAAGCTCGTTGTCTTGCGTTCACGCAACTGGTCGAGGCGACCTACACCGGCACACTCGACTGCCCGAAACTCGCCGAGTATCGCACAACGAGTGAGACGCTTCGTGGCTACCAGACCGCGGCGTCCTTCGCTCCCGAACTGTGGTTTGACGTTTTCGACAACAACACCGCAGACAGCTCCCCCATTGGATGCATGATCCTCGCAAAACACGGCGAGCCACAAGATCAAGCCGCAAACGAGGCTCCCAAGAACCCCGAGGTCGTGTCATCGAAAGGCCCAAATGACGACAATGATCCACCCCGCAATTCCGATGCGTCTTCGGAGGCGCCCGTCATTGAAATTGTCTACATGGGCTTACTACCCCATGCTCGGGGCAAGGGGTTCGGAACCTTACTTGTCGACCAAGCCGCCAAAGTAGCAGTCACTCTAGGGGGGAGCCGATTCATTCTCGGAGTCGATCGAGCGAACCAACCGGCTCTCGACATTTACAAACGCAAAGGCATGACTTCATTACTGAGCGAAACAGTCTGGGTAAAACAGATAAAACTTAGAAACTGACAGCGAGCCTGAACTGCCGTTATTTCACTGAACTGGCACATCACCACAGATTCTTTTCACCAAAATCACCACAGCAGGTTCATAAATCAAACATTTGTTGCGCGGTCGCAAAACTCATCAAAAAGCACAACCAATAGACCTAAATCGCTTGTGTGTATTGACTTACAACAGGCCAATCATTGACATGGCCGATTCAACGAGGACTTTTCAACACCTTTTCCACCGGCACTGGTCGGATACGATCAGTCCAACACGGACCTGCGATGCCAAAACTCAGGCATCAAAATCCGGCTTTTCGGGACACTTTAAAACTTTCACGCAACAAGTCGAAACGAAAGTTTCGAAAGGGGGCCAAAGGATGTTTGACTTGGTTGCTAGCAACCCTAGAATCCTGCCTCTCGCAGAGTCGATAGAGAGTCGAGTTCTGCGGGCGGAAGATTATGGGGAGGTCTGTGTGCCGCCCGGCGGAGCTAGGTTGGTGACTTTTCATTGCCAACGCTTTGGTTGCCCTGCTCATGATCGACGGTGGTCCAATTCGCGTGGGCGAATTGACACTGGCCACCGCTACTGCTGCACTGCGAAACATCCATGATGGAGGATTGCGCTACCCGTATGTCTGCACCGCACGGCTGCAACGATGACACGGCTGTCATCGAATCATTCAAGGAAGCTTTGACAGGACGCGTAGGTGCAGAACGATTCCGCATGTGGTTCACTCACGGCGTAACGATCGCGGTTGATACGAAGTCGAGCGAGGCGTCAGAGAGTCACGTTGCCGATGAACCATCGACAGCGGGCACATCAGAACAGAATGCCGGTACCCCAGAACAAAATGGCGATAAAGCAGAGCAAACACGTTGCATCACGCTCCTGGTTCGTGGTCAGTTTGCTTTGGATCGCCTCCGCCACAACTTCATTCGCGAGATGCGCGGCGCCGCGATGCAAGCTTGCGGGGTTAGAACCGAGGTCGTCCTGCAGTTGGATGAACCGGCAGCGAAACAAGCACAACTGCCGCTGACTGATGACGATGCATCCGGTGAACGCATCTCTACCGATGGTGAAGTGGGAAATGCAGACGCCGCGAATGCTGCCGCGGTATCAGGAGTTCATCCCCCCCACCCAACGACCGGCGGGCAACCGTCAGAGCAGTCACTTCCGCCCCACACAACCCAATCGCGAGGTCAGCGAAACGGAAGACTTTCGAAAGTGCCCTCCAAACGGGGGCGAACCCAATCGATCGCAGCCTACATCGGCGGCAACTCTGGAGCAAAACCTCGCCAGAACTCGCATAGCTTACGCATTGATCAGGCTGAACAACTCGAATTCCCTGGCCTCGACCAAACTAGTCGCAGCCAAACTAGTCGCAGCCAAACAAAAGCGACATCCGCGAGCACCCCATCGGCCGCGTCTGATGTCAGCCCAGCAAAAATCAGCCCAGGCAGCGGAATACACACAGCGCGCAAACAAGCACCACAACAAACGGACCGTGCGCAAGAGAGCAAACAACCAGCAACCGTTGCTAACTTCATTGCGGGCACAAGCAACCAATTGGCGTACACGGCGTTGTCCATGGTTTGCCAGGATCCGAAAACTGCTTCACCTATCTTCTTCTGTGGCCCCACTGGAACGGGCAAGACGCATCTGATGTCGGCAATCGCAGATCAACTGCGTCGACGTCATCGCATGCGTCGAGTGATGCATTTGTCGGCCGAACAGTTCACCAATGACTTCATCAGTTCGGTTGGTAACAGTGGAATCACCGCGTTTCGTCGCCGTTATCGAGAAGTCGACGCTCTGCTGATTGACGACGTACAATTTCTAGGTGCGAAGAAAGCGACTCTTCGCGAGATGCTCTATACCGTGGAAACGCTGGGCACGGAGGGGCGTGCGTTGATTTTCTCTGGATTGCAATCTCCGAGCGAAATTCCCGGCTTGTCACATGAACTCGCAGGTCGCATGGCAAGTGGTCTCGTGTGCCCACTTCAACCGCTCGACATCGATATCCGTCGAAAGATTCTCGAACGTTGGATCGCCGAACGGTGTCCGCTCGAAGTTCCTGCCGCACTGCTCGATCAAATCAACCCGATGCTTGCCGGAGATGGCCGCGTGGTAAGCGGAGTTGCCAATATGATTGGCACTTTGCAACGGATGTTTGGTCGCGTCCCGACGCTGGATGAAATCAGACAATTTGGCGGCAATCTTTTGCGTGCCTCCACACCGATTGCGACATTATCAGTCATTGAGACGGCCGTTTGTGATGCCTTCCACCTGCCCCACCATACGCTCAGAGGGCGATCCCAAACGCGAGCCGTCACCGGACCTCGAATGCTAGCGATGTATTTAGCCCGACAGCTGACAGCATCGGCTTATTCAGAAATCGCAACCCATTTTGGTGGCAAATCGCATAGCACGGCGATCTCAGCAGAAAACAACGTAAAGAAGTGGCTCGAGAACGGCAAATCTATCGGGCGGGGGCAACTTGCCATGTCCACCCGAGAAGCAGTCGCCCGAGTCGAAAACTTGCTCCGAAGCGGCTGATTATCTTCTACATTCACGCTCGTTTCTGAGCTAAATCGCGAGTTTCAAACCACTCATGAAGCGAGCGGACAGAAGCCTATCCACTCCTTCGGTTTGAACTAGCTGTTGCCACTCACTTTCGGCATGCTGGATCTGGCGTCCTTGCAATCCAACGGCAACCGCGACAGGATGATGATGGATACGAATGCCCCAAGCTCTGCAAGCAATCGAAGCACCAAACCAAAACGGCCCAACAAATTCGAACCCACTTGATGCTCCCAAACAGCCCGCGTGCTCGCACACAACGGTATAACAACAAGCCCTCGAATTACGACGACATTTGCAAGTTCATTACGTTCAACAGCGTGATCAGCTTGACTTTGACAATTTCCCGCGGGACGTTTTGATCCGGTAGATACGGATATCACCTGTTCTCGTATTCACGCACCCTGTTCCCTTTCGCCCACCACGGATTGGCCCATGGCTTCCAACGACGCTCCATTTTCTAGAAAGTCAAAGAAAGAACCGACAGCGGCAGAGATTTTGCAACGGCAACCACCGTTCGACGTCGAGGCAGAGATGGGTGTTCTGGGGAGCATTTTGCTACTGCCAGAAGTTTGCGACGAGATCCCTTCACTAAGAGCCGATGACTTTTATGATGATGCCAACCGAAAGATCTACGAGAATCTGAGGGAGATGCATGACTCGGGTGACAAGATTGACATCACTCTGCTGGTGTCCCGTCTTAGAACAGCCGGAGATTACGAAAAAGTTGGTGGAGCTGCTTACTTGGCACGACTATCATCGTCTGTCCCTAATGCGGCACACGCTGTTTACTACTGCAGCATCGTCACAGAGAAGGCGGTATATCGACGTCTGATTCAATCCAGCACCGAAGTACTGCGGGATGCCTATGATCAATCGTCGAGCGCAAAAGAGCTGTGCGCGCAAGCGGAGCAAAAAGTCTTTGCCATCATGGATGGTCGGTCATCGAATTCGGTCCAGAACATCGCAGACGTGTTGCACCAGTCCATGGATCGCATGGAAGCCCGAATGAATGACGATTACGTCGAGGGTGCGGCGGAAACGGGGTTAACCAAATTTGATGAGATGACCGGTGGTCTTCACCACGGTGAATTGATCATCTTGGCCGCTCGACCTTCCATGGGTAAGACCGCGTTGGCAATGAATATCGGCGAGCATGTCTCGATTAATCAAAAGCTACCTGTGCTGTTCGTGTCGCTCGAGATGTCAGGGATCGAATTGGCCGATCGGATGCTCTGTTCATTGGCAAGGGTCAACGGACACCGTGTCCGTAACGGTACGATCTCGTCTGATGATCGCGACAAGCTAATTCAAACCGCAAACGAAATCAGCCAAGCCCCACTCTTTGTTGACGACTCGCCAAGTCGCACGGTCAGCGAAATTGCAGCTGCCGCCCGCCGCATCAAACGCCGAGAAGATGCTTTGGGCCTCATCGTCATCGACTACCTGCAACTCATTGAGCCAGACAATTCACGAGACCCGAGGCAGGAACAAGTTGCAAAAATCGCCCGTCGGCTCAAAGGTCTTGCTCGTGAATTAGAAGTCCCCTTGCTCTGTTTGTCACAACTCAATCGCCAAGCCGAAGACAGCAAAGACCACCGACCAAAACTTAGCCACCTCCGAGAATCAGGTGCAATCGAGCAGGATGCCGACGTTGTGATGTTTGTGCATCGCGAAGAGTATTATCACCGTGGGGATGATCGCGCTCAATTCGCTGGACAGGCCGAAGTGATTATCTCTAAACAACGTAATGGCCCCATCGGTGATGTCGAACTCACATGGGAAGCTGACTTCACTCGCTTCAGCGACCGAGCTGCTGACCGACACAGCGAATTCGACGACTACGCAGAATTCACCAGCCCCGGCGGATTCTAACGTGCTGCCAAACAAGACGGTCTCTTCACAACCCAATCATTGAGTTGTCAGGTGTCCGCTGGCACGCCCAAAATCACAATTCCGTGCAGATGCTATCTGCGCGACGCCGCTCAACATTGGCCAGGCAAGCGGATACCTACCGCCTGCAACCTGCACTGTCCCGCTATTGAACGCAGGCGATGCATGGCTAAAGAGTCATCTCGCCGAACCGCTGGGTGCAAGCAGGTTGTTTAGATTGCACCTCAGACCTTTCGCCCGTGAATGCAATCAATTGCAGCAAGTGGAACTGCGGGCTGAACTTATCAAGGTTCACGGCATCCCTCATCAGCCATCCCTCATCAGCCATCCCTCATCAGCCATCCCTCATCAGCCATCCATCACCACCGTCGGCCAGCATGCGGCTAGCCATTTTCCCGCCACAACGCTCTTCAAACCCCCAGCCATTTCACCCAGTATCTTTCCCAGCCCCCCTATCCTTCCGGCATTAAGCCATCACTGTTTTCGGCTGTAGAAGCAGTACCAATTGTGCCGATCATTTCGATTGTATCGACCCGCGTGATGTGGTTCAGCCGGCGCGGTTCGTCTCCAACCTTCCAAAATGTGTGACAACGATGCACTCCAGTGATTCAGTCTACAACCTGCCGCCATTCCCAGCCTATCCGAGCATTGACCGCTTTATCAGGCTCGGTTCTGTTCAGGATGCAGTGGACAGAATAGAACGCAGCATTCATGCGCGAGATGCAATCTCTGTTGTGATAGGGCCTCCGGGTACAGGCAAGACTTTGATCAGTGAGGTGTTGGCGTCCCGCTACAAAACGACCCATCGCGTCATCAAGCTAGGTGAAACACCATTTACCGACAGCGATTCATTTCTACGTCGTGTGCTTCACCAGTCTGGCGCCGACATCACGAACGTCCCCGGTGGTGATCTCCAACTCGCACTTTTCGACCACCTTTGCCTAGGAGAGGAATCCACACAGAGGATATTACTGCTCATCGACGAAGCTCAGTCACTCACAACTGAGTTGCTTGAAACCATTCGCACATTGACGAACCTGACTCGCGAGGGAGAACCACGTGTCAGCGTTGTGATGTTTGGCGGCAACCATTTTGATGAATTATTGATTTCCCCGTCGATGGACGGTTTCCGCCAACGCATATCAACTCGCTGTTACCTTCATCCACTGAACGGGGAAGAGACAGCATGGTACATCAATCAGACGATCCTAAACTGCGGATGTGACCCCGACGCAACCATCACAGCAGATGCCATTTCAGCCGTTCATCACGCATGCAGTGGCTTGCCCCGTTTGATCAACCAACTGCTGAGTCATGCAATTGAGTTCGCCGCAAATATTGATGAATATCTGATAACCGATCGAATCATCGACCAGTCATGGGCTGAGGTTCAACAACTTCCCAGCCCTATGGTCGAAGAACCCGAGATCAACGTTACCGAATCAAGCGTAGAATTCGGTGAACTCGACTCCTATGATGCCCCGAGTTTCGAACCAGAGCCAACCAACGCCGAGCACAACGTCTCTAGGTTAACATCGGACACCAGCACACCACAGCATGCCGATCATTCCAACGAATCGGCAGACTCAGCAGCGTATGAATTTGCGTCAGAAACCGAATCAGACCTTGCCATCACTAACAATGATGACATCAACAGCGACAACTCGAACCATCTAGCTTCCGATGACGACGAAACTTTGCATACAGAACCAGACTTTGATGGCCTAAGTGACACAGTGCATGAAACGAGTAACGCCACTCCACTGCACAACGAGCTGAACGGGGGTCACTTTCACACAGCCAACCCCGGTGACCAAATCAACGAGCAATTTGACAGCGAGGAGCAGTCTGACTCGCAATTACACTACCCCCAACTTGCTTCACCTGCCCTTGAATCAGATCCCAACAGTGTCGTGACGGCCGCAAAGTCGTTCACCGAACTATTCGAAGCCCATGCAACGTCACAAAACGATGATGACTTGTTCGGGACCTTTGATGAGGAGGAAGAAATCCACCTTCACGCAGGCACCAGTGGTCCCGCCAAAACCGACGAACCAAATACTCCCATCATCGAATCCGTGATTCACCAAGAGATCATTGGGATTAGCGACATACTGAACGTCAGTGACCCGGACACAATCCGGTACTGCGACGAAGCACATCAATTACCGAACACGATGCACCACAAGTCGCAAAGCGTGGACTCTGACGTGCTCCCGTTTGATCAAGATCAGACAAACGACAACGAGCCATCGGTTGATTCAGCAACTTTGGACTTCATTTCCGCCCACGAGAGCAGTTCTTCTGAGGTCGGCAACACATTGGTTCAGCCAAGCAACCAAGAGCCACCATTAGCCGAGGCCTCTCATCCTCTAAACGGTGAGATGGAAAACGGTGAGACAGAACACGGCGAGGAAAGTTATCCAATCCACCTTCTTCATGATGACAGCGACCTGCTGATCATCGAAGACGAAGTCGACATGCACCGTATCGACAAGCGACAAACCTCACCTGAGCCCAGCCAACAGTCGACTTCCTATCAACAGATGCTCAAACGCATGCGTTCCAATACACCAAGGCGTTGAATTTCCTTACTCTAAGTCGCCTGAATCTACTCAATACGTTTCAATGCCATTACAGCAGATTACTCACCACATCATCACGCTTGCAGATAAACGCGCGTCCACGCCGGTCCTCGTGACACCGCCGTACTTGTCGTTCCGCCCGCAATTCTTCGTCGAGTTGACACGAGAAATCGCCAAGCACACTGACCGTAGCATTCGACTTGATTGGTATCGAGGGCTTCCGGGCGTCAGGTCCATTGTCTCCGACCAAGTTGCTGCTTGGCAGGTGAAATCCGTCAATCGCATATTGCGAAAAACATTTTTCACGCGAGTCCACGCCTCCATCGAGCTTGGACATGGCCGCGTTTGCGAATCTTCAATTCCGGTGACGAATCCTGCCTCCTCAATAAGCAATGGCGAAGCCAAACCCAGATTGCTGGTTGAGCAGGGCGCGAAGGTCCAAATCACAGCAACAATCGCGCGACCAGGCGGCAAAAGCCGAGACTTGATCATCGGCCTATCCGATGTACGACAAAGACTTCCCGACTGGACGTCAGCCATCTGGCTCGGCACATCTGCGGAAGAAGTCAAACGCTGGCAAGCAGCCTGAGCCTCAGTGTCCGTTTCTGGCCACGAAAGCGTTCGGCCAATGTTCACGGCATCCGTTTTTTCCGGGCGTCTCTCCTGCTATGTTGGTCCCAACTGATTGTCACCCCCAACACACCAGAGAACACCACGCTGTGAACAAACAACGATCTTTCCCGACGATCACCCCCGGCAAAACTCGCATCGGCTGGATTGGAACCGGCGTTATGGGGAACAGCATGTGTGGGCATTTGATGTCAGGCGGTTACACGGCAACGGTATACAACCGCAGTCCTGAGAAAGCAGCATCACTGATTGAACGGGGTGCCGTTCTTGTCAATTCACCGCAGGAGGTTGCGGAGCGGTCGGACGTGGTCTTTACCATTGTGGGGTTTCCAACGGACGTGGAATGCGTGATCCTTGGAGAGCATGGAGTACTGAGTGGTTCGTCCGAGGGAATGACAATCGTCGACATGACCACAAGCAAGCCATCTCTCGCAGAACGGATCGCAGCGGAGTCATCTCAACGCGGCGTTGCGAGCATCGATGCTCCCGTGAGCGGTGGAGATACAGGCGCTCGACATGCGACACTGTCGATCATGGTAGGAGGTGCAGAGGAAGACGTCGAACGCATCACCCCACTCTTTGAGTTGATGGGCAGCACGATCGTGCGTCAAGGTGGCCCTGGGCGTGGGCAACATACAAAGATGGTAAACCAGACGCTCATTGCTTCAGGAATGGTCGCTGTGTGTGAGGCACTCTTGTATGCAACCAAGGCCGGGCTTGACCTGACAACTGTCCTGCAAAGTGTTTCCTCAGGCGCTGCGGGAAGTTGGTCACTCACCAACATGGCTCCACGTATGATTGATGGTGACTTTGACCCGGGGTTCTTCGTTGAGCATTTCATCAAAGACATGCGTATCGCCCTCGATGAAGCGGCTACAATGAACCTTGCACTCCCAGGGCTTGCGCTCGCACAACAGCTGTACCAAGCAGTTGTGGCCCAAGGCCATGCAAAGGACGGAACTCAGGCGCTAATACTGGCGATGGCAGAACTTAACCAAGTTGACTGGAGGAGCTAGTAAGCATGAACCGTTACACAATGCTTTTCGCGCCGCAGGTTTGGAAGCCCAGCGTCAACCCGGCAATGGTGAAATTCCTCCGCCCATTCCGCGATCGACAACGGAAACGTCAGATCAAGATTTCGGATATTGAAGTCGAAGGTGAAAGCATCGTTCAGGACCGGCTGAAAAAGGGAGAGGGCGTGATGATCATGCCCAACCATTCAAGCCATGCCGACCCCTATGTCATTTATTCTGCAGCGGACCAGGTGGGGACGGCGTTGCACGTGATGGCCACTTGGCATGTATTTGATGACAAGTCCTGGCTCGCAAGATGGCTCCTTACCAAACACGGATGTTTCAGCGTCGACCGCGAAGCCAACGACATTGGCGCATTTCGTCTTGCTACCAGTATTTTGCAGGAGCGACCGGAACCATTGGTCATATTCCCAGAAGGTGAAATTTATCACTGCAATGGACGAGTCACCCCGTTTCGCGAAGGAGCCGCCGCAATCGCTGTCGCCGCTGCCAGAAAGAGCAAGCGGCCAATCACCTGTATCCCGTGCGCCATTCGATACAACTACGTCGATGACCCAACTGAGTCACTTCTTACCGCCATGAGTGAGTTAGAGAGATCAATTTTCTGGCGTCCCAAAACAACAGAACCACTGGAAAAGCGAATCTACGACTTCGCAGAAGCGCTGCTGATGGTCAAGGAACTCGAATACCTGAAAAACACTGAATCCGGTCGATTACCCGAGAGAATCGCGTCACTTCGCGAGCACATTTTGGCTGACGTCGAACAACGCAACGAAATCGAAGTATCAAAAAAAAGCGTTCCTGAAAGAGTCAAGGCCGTTCGAAAAAAGATCATGGAAAAAGAACTAGCCAACGACGTGAGTCAAGAAGAATCGGAACAACTCAGCCATGACATGGAAGACCTGTTTTTGGTTGTTCAATCATTCAGTTATCCTGGTGACTATGTCAATGACCATCCTTCGATCGACAGAATGGCTGAGACCATCGACAAATTTGAAGAAGACGTGCTTCAGAAAACAACCGCCACAATTAAGGCGGAACGTCGCGTTAGAGTCTCATTTGGAGAACCGGTGGACGTCAGCGGCGATCGCAAAGTCAAATCACAGGCAACAAAGATCACCACGACAATTGAACAGCGAGTTCAGGAAATGCTGGACCAACGCTGATTCACGGCAACTCCCTCGCGGCGGGGAAGAATCGTGAACGTCTACCAACCATCTTGCCTGGCGCCTCGGCCATCCATCAACCCGGCCCTTGGAGCACAGGAACTTGAAGACCGCGTCGGCCCGAAACAGCATCGTTCCCAACACATCGCACTGACGAAAAAATCAGGCAATTTCCACGGTATCTGCGTGGGTTGTTCAAGCTGATCCTTCAACATTC
>Ga0315320_10000712_pt1 | contig 27464 bp, 36 predicted proteins | sample M140m21515metaG_FD_203458 | JGI IMG/M metagenome (GOLD analysis project Ga0315320, IMG submission 203458) | Ammonia-oxidizing marine archaeal communities from Monterey Bay, California, United States - M1 40m 21515 | ecosystem: Environmental > Aquatic > Marine > Coastal | place: USA: California... | reverse complement strand
CCGCAAAGACTGGCGTGTTTATTGCCCGAGAGAGTGGATCGCAGGCCAGCGAGCAGGTTCGTCGAACATAAATGGTAAGGTCAACGAAACTAAATTTTGGTAGAATGCCTATTAAGTGGAAAATAATCTCGTTCTTTACAGAAGGAACTCCTTACAAGAATTTAAAAGATCCGTTTGTAAATGCTTCTAGATCTGTAGGGGTAGACCCGCGTGTATACACTATGCCAGACAAGGGAAATTGGATTATAAACACCCATCAAAAATTACTGGTTATACAACAGGCATTAAAAGATTATCCACAAACAGATATTGTGTGGACAGATATAGATTCTAGGGTTGTTAGATACCCGTCTTTATTTGATGATTACTCACAGTCCCGAGAATTTGACGCTTGTTTTCTTTACGCTCCTCATAAAAACCGCAAACCCACTCTTACGAACGGCACTATGTGGTTCGCTAACAACGTAGCATCCCGTCTTTTTATCGATGAGTGTATAGAGCGTAACACACAAAACTTAGATAAACCCGATCAACCCAACATGGCTGAAGTTTTAAGAGAGTCCGTTAAAAACAACAAACTCCTAGCCGGAAAAATACCTTGGGCTAAATGCTGTATTTTTGACCGAGAACCGTCTAAATCACCTTGTATTATCCATTATCAAGCCTCTAGGAGATTTAAAAAAATCGTAAACAAAAATGGAAAAACAAAAGATAATACGCAATCCTAGGATAGCCACCCACGTAGCAAAAAGACGCTACCCTAGAAAACCTAGTAAATCTCTTGGACCTTTTGTGGAGTTACAGTGGTTGATGGTAAAGTCTAGGAGGACAAAAGGCTTAACTGATGAAGAAGTCCAACAATATATTTCAATTATTGAGTTAAATATCGAGGAGATTTCAAAGTGGCATGAGCGGTGGCTATGTAGTATATTTGATACACTAGGAGAAAACGGACACCCGATTTTTTTGGTTCTAAGCACCATCCGAATGATGGAGAAACTTAACAAGCCCACTAAAAAGAAAAAGAATGATTTTATTAGGGCTTCAGCACTGCGCCCTGACATACACAAAAATTTAGCGCGCCGAATATCTAAAAATTTAGGGGATCGTAGATCCGAGATACCCCTTATTTATTCACTAATGGAGCAGATAAACAAAGACGCAGATAGTATTCTAGGTCGTTTCACTGCTTTATCAGGCATTTCTATTTCTAAACAGATGGCTAGATTAATAAAAAAATGATTGATCAGTTAAGAAAACTAATCTACCTCCACCCCTCTAAGACAGGAGGAACTTCTATTGAGTCTGCTTTTTTAAGGGACTTGACGGGTAGAGACACTAATAAGGAGGTCGCGCCACTCTTATTCATATACTCTACAAAAGCCAACCAACACTGGCCCCTAAAAAAACTTATAGAGGTATTACCTTTTGTTAAGGATTGGAGGAAGATAGCTTCCGTCAGGCATCCATACACCCGCGTTATTTCTGAATTCCGATACCAGTTAGCTGGGAAAAGGGCAGAATCTCAGCACAGATGCTACAACGATAAAGACATTGATTTGGCTATTAAATCGGGGCAAATATGGGAGAATTCTTATTCATATCACAATATGCCGCAGCATAAGTATGTGGCGGAAGGCGTTGAATTGATAAGGTTTGAGAGCCTTGAGAGTGATTTCAAGAGGTTGACGGGGATTAGTGAGTTACCTCACACGCAGAAAGGGGCTGATTTTCGCCCTGAATTGAGCGAGCAATCGAAAGAAATAATCTACAAGCGTTACAAACGGGATTTCGACGTGCTGGGCTACCAACCCTAGTAGACACAAGACCCTTTCTCAGTGATTGACTTGCCGCCCTAACCCGACTATATTCGGCCTATGCCAGCGTTGACTGTCAAGGCCGTAACCAAAGCCTTATCTGACTATGTCCGCCCCGATGAGGATATCGTGGCGAAATTGAACATGGTCATGCCCCGCCTATATGCGATGGGGATGTGGCGGGATCTTCTGTATGACTGGTCTATTGAGACCACAAACGACTATTTCGCGTTACCGGAACACGCTGACAGCCTTTTAGGGGCTATGTTGCAGAACTCTCCGGTAGAAGCGCAGTCTCAGTGGCACGACTACCGGATCTCTGGCTACGCCAGTGACGGCCCTGCCCCCATTTTCGGCATCGTGGACGACGGGTTCCACCCCACCAAAGAGGATTTATCCTATCCTGTCTCTTCCTACCTCATCTATATAAAGGCAATCCCCATACCGTCTAATTTGCAGTTGCCCACTGAAGGAGAGGTCTCTATTGACATGGTGGTAGGTCAGAATCGTTTCACTGAGACTATTTCTCTTGCGGGAGGTAGTTCCTCTGAGTTTATTGATGAAAACGAACCTATTGAGATCAAGAACATCTCTTATTACGGCATCCCAGAGAAAATTCGCATCGTCGCTGAAGTTGACCCGTCTGACGATACCGCCACGACGACCACTCTAGCAGATATCAAAGGCGACGGAGTAGCTCGCTACCGCCGATTCCGGTTCCACAACAGCGATTCGTCTGCCAAGAACGTCAAACTACTACTCAAACGAGCATGGGAGCCGGTCCTGACGCAGGACGACATCCTGTATCTAGGCAACCTGAACGCCATCAAGCACGGCCTTTTGGGTATGCTGGCGGAGGACAACGCCGATCTGGAACGCGCCCAGTATCACTGGACGATCTGCCGCCAGCTTCTCGATGAAGAACTGGACGCCACCAGAGGAGCCGCGAAGCCTAAAGTCACCCTCAAACCAGCAGGAAACAATTTCAACACCCCAAACATTATTTAATTCATGACTAACAAGATCGACAAACAATCCTTCGGCCAGAACGGGGCGGTCGTAGTTACCTCCTCTACCCCCGCTACGGGTAGTTTCTGCGCCCTTCAGGTTCTGGAAGAAGCTAACTTTAGTGCAATCTCTTGGCCTGAGTTAGAGGGTTCGTTGACCGGATTCACTATTCCTGCTGGAACGGTTATCTACGGTCAGATCGCTGCGTTCACCTTGTCTTCCGGTAAGGTTCTCGCGTACAAACAAGTTTAACAGGATGTCTCGTCTCGGTCTCGGTCTCGGCTTAGTTCTCACTAACGGTTGCGTATCCTCGCCATCTGATTCGAGCGTAACTGAACCTGAGCCGCAAATCTCTTTATCTACTCATTGCTCTCAGCAAATCGACGGTTTGCTGGACGACTCCATGAGCATGGAGGCCAACGGGAAGATATTTACTTCTCAGGATCACGCGAGTTCCACCTATGTCAGAAACCCTGATTTATGGTGCGGAGACCTAGATATTACGTGCGCGTCTCCTTGGAATAGTAGTGGCGGTCATAAGCGAGCGGGGACACTGGTGACTCCAAGGCACGTCATAGGAGCGGCACACTATGAATATTCTGTAGGTGCGGTAGTTAGGTTTGTGGAGAAAGACGGCACGGTTCATGACCGCACTGTGGCCGGAAAAGCCCGACACCCTGAATCTAGGAACTACCACCCAGACTTAACGATCTATACTTTAGACAGTGACCTGCCTTCCACGATTAAGCCCTGCTATGTAATGCCTAGTGACTACACTAGCTACTTAGTTAATGAACAGGTTAAGACGGCCTGCCTTGGGTTAGACCAAGAGGAGAAAGCTCTCATTATTGACTGGAATTCCGGTGGTAGGATGCGGACACCCACTGACCCCAACAGGCTCATTTTCCATGAGAATAAAATTAGCGGGGACAGCGGTAACCCCGCATTCCTAATTGTCGATGGAGAGCTTGTGCTTATGACCGTCTGGACATTTGGTGGGGCAGGAGCTGGGACTCCTATAGCAGACTATATTTTAGACATCAACACCATGATCTCGACCGCTGACACGCAGGCAGGGGTATCGACAAACTATACAGTTACCGAAGCAGATTTCTCAACATTCCCACAGATCTAACCGATCAACACACCTAACTTATTGAACTACAATGTTCCAACACATCACACATCCCATATCAGGCATAGTTGGTTCCGCTATCGCTTTCATGTCTACTTTACCTGAAGATCTCGATACTGGCATCCAACTTCTATCAACTTTTCTCGGCTTGTTCATCGCCGTCCTCTCTGCTATAACAGCAGTTGAGAAATTCCGTAACCGTAAGAAAAATGATTAACTACATCATCGAAAACAAAGAACAGCTCTTCGGGGTTGTTACCGCCGTCATCGCAGCCGCATCCGCTATCGCTGCCCTCACTCCTACACCGAAGGACGATACCTTTATCGGTAAAGCCTACAAGGTCATCGACTGGCTCGCGCTCAACGTGTTCAAGGCTAAGGATAAGTGATTAGGGAATGTCCGACTCATTTGAAAAAAGGGTAGATGCTAGAGCTGCCGCTATAGCTGCTGCTAAAACTGCTGCTAAAAAAGCGGCTAAAAAAGCGGCCACTAAGTGGAATCCTGAATCCAGTAGGTATTTTGAGGAACGTGGGATGGAGCTTAAAAATAAGTATCCTTTACGCATACCTAAACCACCGATACCTGACGACCCAACAAAAGAGCAACCCGACGTAGTGCAAAAAGACTACGCGCACGAAGCTTGGGTATGGCATCCCGAAAACAAAGAAAAAGGTCTAAAAGGCGAGTGGGTAAAACATCAAGCTAGTTTTGATCGTGACACGGATATGCTCTTAAAGGGGATGACGCATAAGACTATACAAAATACGCTAGATGGTGAAGAAAATATTTCCGAGATTTTTAAAGGCTCGGACGGATACTATTATAGAGAGTTTTTAGAGAAATGATCAAACTACTGACCGCAGCAGCTAAGGCATACATAGCTTACGTCGGTCTCAAACAAAGGACATACGTTTATGAACTGGAAGACGACATTGATGAGCTTGCCGCTGATGGCTCTCCTGCTGCCAAGCTGCGGATCGAACGCTTGGCGAAACGACTCAAGTTTGAACGAGAGCGCATTGCTCGACCCTCCGACGGTAACGCTGGTTGATGGCGTCACGTATCAGTTTGGAGAGGGCCAGCTAAAAGGCCGAGGCCAGAAGTTTCACAGCGATTATTCATACCGTCGCGCAATCATTATCGGCAAATGAGTCCAAGTAAAATACTCGACAAGATCCTAGAACTTGTAGCCGCTTACAGAGCGGCTAAAGCCGTCAAGCGTAAGAAGGTTAAGAATCTCAAGAAGGTCGCCATCTGTGTGGGCCACAGCCGGATCGGCGACAAAGGGGCCACGTCCGTCGGAGGCGTAGACGAGTGGACTTACAACAAGAAGGTCGCCGACCTGCTGAAGAGCCACCTGCGCCACCAAGGAGTTCAATCCGTTGTGTTCGATGACTACCCGTCGGAGAGCTACAGCGGTGCGATGAACTGGTTAGGCCAGAGCGTTGAAAAGGAGAAGTGCGACATCGCGATTGAGCTGCATTTCAATTCTTACTCAAGCTCGAAAGCAGAGGGCCACGAATACCTTTACTACCACACCAGCAACAACGGTCGCCGTCTGGCTGAGTGTTTCCGCGAAGCCCACGCCGAGACCTTTAAGGTGCAGTCGGACAGAGGGATCAAGCCGATTGAATCAGATGGTCGCGGGGGCGGGTTCTTGAGGAGCGTGCCGCCGCCAGCCGTTATCTGCGAGCCTTTCTTCGGTAGCTGCCCAAAGGAATGGGTTCTCTTTGACGCAAAGCACTCACTACTGGCCGACGTATACGCACAGGCGATTGTCAGTTACTTTAACAACCCATGAGGAATTACCAAAAAGAATACGACAACTACCACAGCAAGCCGGAGCAGAAAAAGAATCGGGCTAGCCGTAATGGCGCACGCCGTAAGATGAAGAAGCTTTTAGGCAAGCGGGTCAAGGGCAAGGACGTTGACCACAAAGACGGTGACCCTAGAAACAACTCACGCGGGAACTTACAACTACTCAGTAAATCAAGAAACAGATCCAAGAAGTGAAATCCCTAAAATCAGTCACGATTGCAGGTCAGCGGATCAAGATCCACAAGACTGAGTTAGAGGACTGTTACGGTCAGTATCTTCATGAGAAGCGTATAATCCAGTTACACAACAAACTACCAGAACACGAAATCATCCCGACCTTACGCCATGAAATGCTACACGCCGCCTTCCACATCGCTGGTATCTCGTTCTGCGAGAACTTTGAAGAGGAAGCCTGCGTCCGCTGCATCGACGAGGTCTTCTTTCCAGCCTACGAACGAATCCTTAAACGCTTAACTTAAACAGAACAAAACAATGCCAGAAGAATTTAAAGACGCAGTCGAGAAGAGAGTATTAGCAATTGGTAAGGGGTCCAGTAAAGCTGAACCTTCAGCTTTAAATGCGATCCTAGCCCATGAAAAGTTTTCCCCTAAGCCCTACGCTGACTATAAGCAGACGAGCATCGGATACGGGACTAAAGCCATTGAAGGAGAGAAGGAGATCGACGAGCCTACTGCTAGGAAAAGAGCCATTGAGGAAATTAATAAAAATAAGAAGATAATCACAGATTTTGCAAAAGAGAAAGGTTACAACTGGACTCCAAACCAGATCAACGCCTTAATTAGTTTCCGGTATAACATAGGTAACATAGGTGAGTTGACCGCAGGAGGAACTAGAGACGACAAAAAAATCGCCGAGATGATGCCTCTCTACCATAACGTCACGGTTGACGGCGTAAAGAAGAAGGCCGCTGGCCTAGTTAAAAGGCGGAATCAAGAGACGGCCCTGTTCAAACAGGGCATGAAAGAGAAGTCGGGCGTAAAGGTGATAAGGGGGAAATGAAAAAGAAAAGTAAATCAAGAGTAAATGAGGCAGGCAACTACACGAAGCCTACGATGAGGAAGCGTTTATTTAACTCAATTAAGGCCGGAACCAAAGGTGGTAAAGCTGGCCAATGGTCCGCAAGGAAAGCACAACTACTAGCAGCAAGATACAAGAAAAACGGAGGAGGATACAGAGACTAATGAAGGATTTTAAACCACACATGATGTACGATAAGTCTGGTAAAGGCTACAAGGCTAACACCTACGAGCAGCACCTTGCCATGAAGAAGAAAGGCTACGGCCACACTAAGCCATCTACCAAAAAGAAGGCTAAGAAGATTATCCGTAAAAGGTCTAAACCTCAATCTGGATACTGATGCCCAAGAAAGCTTCACAGAAATCTCTCGACAACTGGTCGAGAGAGAAATGGGGGACCAAGTCCGGTAAGCCGTCGCTCAAAACAGGCGAGCGATATTTACCGAAGGCTGCGCGTGAAGCTTTGACTGACGAGGAATATGCCCGAACCAGTCGCAATAAGCGGAAAGGTATGCGGAAAGGCAAGCAGCACGTCAAGCAGCCTAAGAAGATCGCGGAGAAGACCGCGAGATACAGGAGCAAAAAAAGTCTTCTAAAGAAAGCGCGTAAGCGCAAATCATGAGTCGATTCATACTATACAAACCTACGCCTGAAGATGTCGCGGAAGCGTGCCGGAGATCCGACGCTTTAGGAGAGTTAAGGACATCGTTCACGAACGGTAAAGGAAACATGACGGGCTTCTTAGGTGAGGTCGCTTTCGAGAATACCTTCAAGCAGTTCGACTACGTCGGCGACAAGTCCTACACCCACGACTACGAATACAAAGGTCTCAAGGTTGACGTTAAGGCTAAGAGCTGCAACACCCCACCTAAGCTGGAATACAACGCCTCAGTAGTCAGCACCAAGTTCAGCAAGTTTGAGGCCGACGTATACTTCTTCATGCGGGTCCACAAAGGTCTACGGAAGGTGTGGCTCTGTGGGTGGACGCCCAAGAAGACGATCATTCACAAAAAACGATTCAACAAGAGAGGGACTCACGATAAAGACGGGTTCCGCTTCAAGGCCGACGGATACAATATCGAGATTAAGAAGACCCGTCGGCCCGACGCTTTCGAGTCACTCTCCCTCCGGCGGTAGTTTTTTGTGGTGGAGGTGGCCCGTATTTTTAAAGATGGGCCTTATTCCGTTTGGCGCGACGAGTTCGATAAACTCACTAAGTGGTGCGTCTGCGTAGAGGTCTATGGTTGATGGATCTCCCCCCACAGCCTCTATCGCTTCACGCAGGTCTAACCAGAACTCACCGCAAAGCTCCTGCCTCTTTATCTGAATGTCCTCGTTTGTCATCCGCTGCATAACCTATATCGTAATTCTCGCTGAGATCAATACTCCATAATTTACCGCCGCCCTGACCGTAGGACATGACGGGCCGGATCTTGTTATTGACCCGACTAGCTTCTTCCAGAGTGATCATGCCTCGTCGGCAGAACTCCAGATTACGAGAAGAACCAACGTCACGACCGTTGTTTAGTTCATGCACCATCACCTGAAACTCAGTCAGAGTCCCGCTCCATTTACCCATGTCAGGGTGGATCTCACGGCAACGCTTGGCGAAGAACTCGACCAACTCCGCGATTGAGCTACGGCTACTGTTATCATAAGCGGCGTCCGCGATGGTGGGGTCGATGTATGACTGCACACCGAACCGACCAACGTCCTCGACCTCTTTTGGAACCTTCCAGTCGAGCAGGAACTTACCGAAGTGCGGTAGCTCTTCTTCGATGGTAGCCTCTAGCTGGGAGTTAGCCGGAAAACTATTAGTGGACTTATTGCTAATCAACAAAGCCATGAGCTTATCGCGGTTACTGGTATCAAGAGACGGGATCACTGACAGCGAGTTGGCGTCCATGTTCAGCGACAAGATAACTCGACCTGTCCAAGGAATAGACATGGCGTCCGCATACTTGGCCATATACTCGACTCTTGGATTGGCTACCGCACGCTTGAGCAGTTCGGTTGCACGTCTCTGGTCTTGAAAGCTAGCTGCTGAGGTCGTATCGTCAATAACCCATGAGGCGACACGACCTAAGTCTTTGTTGAATTTCGTCTGACCTGACAGGTAGTCAGACGCATCAGAGAAACCACCTACAAGGCCGCTGATAATTTTGTTCGACAATAGAGACTTGCCGCGACCTGTCGGCCCGACCAGCAGCAGAGCTTGTCCCTGTAAGGGAACCCTATCCAAAACCGCAGTGTAGAAACGCTGCAACCATGAGTAAAAATAATCTAAAGCGGAGTTCTTTGAGCTATTCACGAATAGCTGGTTTAGCCATTGGTGCAGGAACGGCCACTTCGATGGATCTCCGTCTGAGTCCGGCTCTACTGGAACTAGGTTAGAGCAGTTGAGAATACGGGTAGCATTGTAGGACACAATACGTTCGCTTGAGAACACAACAGGTGCGATCTCGTCGATCCGGTTGTTGTTACTCACCGTGAGGAGAGCTTCCTCCACCTCACTGATCGCCCTACCCCTCCTGACCCTGATAGAGAACCCCGCTTGCCGAAGCTCTAGTAGGAGTTGCTCCTTCGGTATCGACACGGCGTTTCCGTATAGGAGCTTGAAGAAGGTCTTACCATTGAACCAGTATTCGTCGAGTAGGGTAGACAGCTTCTTGGTCTCGTAGTCTTTGACGAACGAACCGCCGAAGATATCTCCCCAACTCATGAACCCTTTACCAGCACGGTCGCTGTAACACACAACGCCGTCCTCCACGACCTGACAACCGTCTCGGTCGATTCCATCATCGATCCAGAACAACGGGCCTCTGGCTCCTACTTCAAACTCACCGAACCAGCGGTTCGGGAATCGGGATTCGACTTCGGGTGCTACTACGTCTAGGGGAACTGAGGTATCGGAAGATTCCGGTGGCTTCGATGATACAGCCTTCGACAGGCAAGCATGGACCACGTCTGTTGGGATCACGTCCCCTGTTTTAATCCAGTCTTCGCCTAACTCAAAATATTGATTAGGTTTTAATGAAGTCTTATCGAAACCAGCAAAGAGCTTATCCATCTTCAGAGACTTGTTGATGTAGCCTATGAATGAGTCATACATAGAGGGATCAATCGGTATGGGCGAATCGAATTCCCAAACTAGTCGTAGGTAACCGCTTTGAGTTCGGCTAGCCCACGTAGGGAGTGGTATGCCTGCACAGGCGTTAGCCAAATTATTCCGAAAAGATTTCCAATCGATGGGTGAATCGTAGTCGGCTACTACGCCGTGAATCTTGTGGGCGGGATTGTCGTTGCTGACTCGTTTGGAAGGAGCGCGTCCCTCGACACAAGAATAGAATACGTGATCAGTATTATTATTACTGCACCATTCTCGGTAGTCTGCTTTATTCTTAAATGCAGGTTTCTTTAATTTAAGGTTGTCAAGTTTACTGGTTTTCTGGGCTTTACTGTCGCGTAGGTTACGCAGATATCTGTAGGTCATTATTTTTGGTATTGGGTTAGAATTTCTCCCTCCGCATCCAGAGGGATATCGCTAATCCACTCAGGAGGAGTGGACATAATTTGAGTAATTTTTTGTAGGACTTCTTCGGCTTCGTCTTCATCACACTCGCAGATCACTTCATCGTGAACATGGAAGATAATGTCTATGCCAGCCTTGTCGATCTCTAACATCATGAAACTGAAAATATCTCTGGCTAGAGCTTGTGAGAGATTCTCCGCGAGGACTCCACCCCATAGTTTCATGATTCGTTTCTGACCGTTCCGGTTGATACTGGAGACAAACTGGATTCTTCCTTGGGCCAAAGTCTTGCGGAGATTCCCGTAGTTAAGAGACCTACCAGACGGCATCGGTAGAGACAGGTGACCAACATCGTATGCTTTATCGACTTGTTTGCCGAGTTTCTTCCAGTATTGGGGAACCTTAGCGAGCTTGGTTCGGTAAAGATCCACAGCGTCTTGGGCTTCTCGCTGGGGCATATCATACATCTCAGCAAACCGTTTAGCTCCTGCACCGTAGCCGCAGCCCAATACGAGTGCCTTGACTTTGTGTCTAAGCTTGGCGTCTTCCTTCTTCAGGACTCCCTTGTCTTCAGACCACAGCCCGAACTGGATCGCGAACGCTTCGTAGATATCATCCGACTCTTCGATTGCGTCCATCGTCTCTCGGTCGCCAGATAGCCAGCAAAGAGTGCGGACTTCGATCTGTGAAAGGTCAACGACGACCAGCTTCTTACCTTTAGGAGCAGTGATGAGGTTACGCATATTAACCCCGAACATCCCCTCTCTCGGCAAGTTCTGGAGATTAAGATTACCACCACTGCCGCTGAAGCGTCCGGTGTGTCCGCCGAAATACATGATGCCGCCATAGTATCGGTTGTCCGGCATTGTCGCGCAGTCGAAGCTATCGAGCTTCTTCTTGATCGTGTTGATACGCCGCCAGTTCGTCACGGCCTCGATCCATTTGTATTTGTGACCGTGAGCGAGAATCCACCGCTGGGCATCAACATCGGTTTTAGCGAGGGAGGCAGGTGGCTCGATGCCGAGTTGAATGCAATGTTCATCGAACGCTTTACGGCTAAGTAAAGGTTTCTCGTCCGCCCAAGGAATCGCCTTCTCCGTTTCAAAGATAAGTTCGTTGATGGTCTCCTTAGCTTTGCGTAGATCGTCCACGTCAATCGGGATTCCCCTCTGGACGATGCGTCGGTTCGTGACGCTGATGTCCCGCTCAAACTGCGACCATTTAGACTCATAAGCCTTCCATAGACGGAGGCAGAGGACGGAGTCCTTGATGGCGTATTCCTCTACCTCCTTCTGGAACTCTTTAGTCATACCCGCCCATGTCTTGCCGGACATATTATCACGGGTGGATTTGGAGATCTCCAGATCGAAAGCTTCGGCGGTTGAGTTCTTCAGCGATCTCGGCAAGCCGACCGCAGCGGCCATGTCAGCGGTGCAGTGCCACTCGGCTGGTTTTACCTCCGGCCACCAACCGCAGTTGATTCCATATAGGTAAAGTGTTTCATCGAATGATGCGTTATGGGACAGAACGATATTGCCGTTAAGCAGGTTCCAGTCAAAATCTTCGGGGTGGCCAACCCATTCGTAGCCGTCATCTCCTACGACGCTCACCATATAGGCGTCGAAGTCGTAGTGGGAGAAGTAACCTAACGGGCCAAGCTTACGTATCGAGCAGTGCTTGTCGTAGTAGGTTTCAAAGTCTAATGCGTATGTAATCATATAAGTTTATTTGTGAGCAGAAAAAACCCACCGCAAAGGAAAAAATTAAAAACTCTGCGGTGGGCTTATGTCTCGCTATTACTATTCCTAGCCCAATTCCAATTCAGTCTGCTCGCCAGTAACGTGCTGGAGTGCCTCCCGAACTACCCGCAACTTTCTCAAGTTGCTCCCGACTTGCGAGAGTTGATCCTCGACTTCAGCGATCATGCCGTCGAGCATCGCGATCTCTTCAAGCAGGAGATCACGGGTTTTTTGTTCTTTCTCTTGGTCAGTCATAACTACGCTCCGAGAAAGTTTTTAACAAAGGCGATGACATCCTCATCGGTTTCTTCCTTAGTCACGCTGAGTGACGGATTAAACCAAGTATACTTGCCCTTGCTTAGTTCTTCAGAAACGAAGTTCCAAACTTTGCTATGAATAGGAACTCCAGACTGGAGAGCCGCGAATGTCGCAAGACGCTTGTAGGTTGAACGGTATGCGTTCTTCCCTACGTTGATCTTGCCCAATGCGTAGTTGTGGTCGCCGATTGGCAACTGGAACGCATCGCCTTCTTCACTACCTTCAGGCTGTCGCATGAGGAGAGTGATCTCGGCGAACTCAGTCATGTCCCAATCCGACTCCGCTTCAATGGCGTCGGCTTGTTCTTTAGACCAAGCGATGCGGGGGATATCCTCTTCCTCGAAAGGGATGTTCTCCCGCCAGCCCTTCTGGGCAGCTACGGTGATCGTCTTAACCGGAGTGTCCGGTGGGGCGATCTCGTATGTCTTATCGAAGAGAATCGATCCGACTGGAGCGTCAGACTGAGACATCTTTTGACAGACGTTAATACGTGGAATCTCGATGTCCTCTACGTCGATTTCGATTCCGCTTACGTTGGTGGAGAGACCAGTGTTGGTCTCGGCAGCAACGACTTCTTGCTTTTGGGTTTTAGCCATAATATCAATTATTGGTTTGGTTTATTGAGTCGCGACACAGTGCCGCTCGTCTGATGTTTCTACGATTCCTGCATCTGTGCATTCGTCGAGGAAAGGTTGTTTGCCGTCGGCTCCTGCTTTCTTAGCAACCTTGGCGAGGGGGAAGTTAACTTGATCTAGGAGAGTGTCCAGATCTATTCCATGTTTTTTTGCGATTTTTACAAAAGTCGCATTATCGGAGATCTTTCTGGTCCTGCCCATCGAACGGAGTTTAAGACCGTCAAGCTGCTCGCCGTCTTTAAGGGCGTCGAGTGTTTTGCGTTTAATCGACATCGACCAGTTCTCCACGATCTTCGCGATGTTGAATAGCTCAGAGAGTCTGGCCGGATTATCAACGTCAGTCGGATCGATGTCCGGTAGAGTGGTATCGAGTTTCTTAGCCACACTGATAACGAGACCGCCTAGTGCGGGACAAGTATCTTCATGCCTACAGAATCGGCAATACTGAGTCGGGGTGCATTCCTCTAACTCCGGCGTGCCGGACTCCCATTTCGGTCTGACTTCTTCGCCAGCCTTGATGACTCGGCTAAGGTCTTCAACCAGAGTAGGCAGGTCACCTCGCGTGAACGTGTGGTGCAGCGTCGCATTGTGCTGCGGAACGTAGAACGCGAATACGATCTCCTTGATGTCGGGATACTTCTGGAACGCTCCGGTCGTGTATGCCTTCGCTTGCCAGTTCTTTTCCGGCGGGTCGATGATACTGATTCCGGTTTTGTAATCAGACATGACGGCTCGTTTTCCTCCTTTGAGGATCAAGAATCGGTCACAGGTTCCCCATGTCTCAGTGCCGTCTAGGGCAACCTCAACTTGGATCTCGTTAAGCTCTTCCTCGATCTCGTCGAAGTTGCCCATGAAGTCCTGCTCCATCTTAACGATCTGCTCATAGATAGCGAGTTCTTCTTCGTTATGGAGAGCGGAGGGGTCGAAGACTTCAAGAGCCTCATGGATTCTCGTCCCCATCTCAGCGGCGGGTGACGTGCCGTCTCGGCCTTGGTAGCCAGCACAAGCGGCTACATACTTCAGGCTCGACGGAGAGAACTCTGCGTGTCCTCTGCTTTGGTGGTCTGGTTGGTTACTCATACACATCAAATATTTTCATGTTTAACTTTCATCATGTTGTCAGCTAAAGTCCACGCAAGATCGACTAGCTCGTTTTGATCACAATAATTTTCAAGATCCTTAAAGTGAATTTGAGCCAGAAGACCATTTAAAGCCTGACCAGCATAATAATCAAACATTTTCATGTCTTCCATATAATCAATATTGGAAATGAAATCAAAGTCTCTCTTTTTTCCTTTAGTGTTTGGTTTAGTGTTTTGTTTAGTGTTTTGTCTAGTATTCATAATGTTACTTTTTTCTACGTTTTGTTTTCTTAGTTTGCCTTCCTTTAGCGTGTTTAGACACGCAAAACAGGGAAAGCTCAGATCTGCTAGGAATAGGGGTAAAATCTTTTACTTTATATTCTTTTCCGGCTGCTGCTTTTTTAATCATTCCTTTCATATTTTATTTTGGTTAGTGGTTCGGGGTGAGAGTCACACTGCCCCGTCAGCGAAGTCTTAATTGCCGGACTCTCTCGGCAAAATTTTATTTCAGTGGCACGACGATATAATCATGGTGACCTTTATAGGAACTTGCATACTCCACACATTCTCTGAGATTGCCAGAGAAGTCGATATATGACGAATCGATAACGTGGTAATCTGTGGTCGGTAGGATTACGTTCCTCGGGTTACGAACTAAGTGCGTCGATGAAATCCGCCAGCCGTCCGCAGAGTTGTTGACTACAGAGGTGAAAACGCGCATATCCGACGGATGGTCGTCATCGTTAAAACTCCTCATCATTTTCTCCAACTGCCACTTAGACAGGAGGACGGACGCGCTGATCTGTTCAGGTTCTTCTTTAGGCTCTTCCGAAATAGGTTCAGGTAGATCCGGTGAGGTAGAGCTAAACAACACTGCGGCTATGGGAGAGACGCATAGTGCCAATATGAATAATTTTTTCATAATTCTAGTTCGTTGGTTTAATTTCTTGAGCAACGCTCTTCAAGATATTTCGGATAATAGACCTGATCTCAGGATCAGTTTTTATTTTCTGGTCTACCGATTTAACAGCGTGAATGATACTACTATGCGAGACGTATCCGAAATAGTCCGCGAGGATCTGATACTGGATTCCGTAGTTTACCCGAAGCAGCCCCGCCGCGACTGATCGGGGCGTAGAGTATCGGAAGGCTCTGGATTTTTTGAAGAGGTCTTCCTCGTCTACCGAGAACTCATCGGCGACGAGTGAGCAGACTTTTTCGATGATGTCTCGCTTGTATTTGGTGAGACCTTTAATTTTGTTTTCTGTATTCATTTAATTACTTGATTGATGGTGCAGTGACTGGCGAATCTTGAGATTATTTCTTCTTCAATCGCGTTTAACTCTTCCCCATCCCTAGCAGCAATCTCTGCTTCTTTTTGGTAGGTTTTTCCCATCTCCTTGAAGTATTTCAGTAGTTTCTTTTTCTTTATCTTCATGATCTGTTGTTGGTTATTGATGTAGAGTGTTCAGGTTATCTGACTTCTGTTCGACAACACGCATGACGTGTTCTTCGATTGAATCGCTGGCAACCAGAATTTTCTGGACGGCGTCGCTCTTCGCTCCGTTGCGGTGGATACGGCCCAACGCCTGTAGGTGATCCTTGACATTGAACGTAGGAGAAATCAATGAGATCCGTTGCCTATTACCGTTGATATCGTGCAGCGAGATTCCGGTTCCGCCAGCGGCGATGTTGACCACGATGACGTGTTCCTTATCGTCTTGGAAGTCGTCGATAATCTGTTGCCGTCCTTCGGCGGACTGACCTCCGACGATAGCGGGACAGTCCAATAACAGTTGTAGTGTATGGGCGGTCTCCGTAAAGTTGACGAACAGCACGACACTGTGTCCCTGCTCGACGTGATCTTTCGCCATGTCGGCCATGTCTTTGGCTTTCAGCGACTCGGCTAGTTGTCTTGCCCTAAGTAGGTTGACCAGAACCCAATCGCTATCCTCAACGGTTCCGTTCTCCAGAAGATTCGTGATAATCTCAGGAGTGATGTCGAGATCTTTATACGCCTTCGCGATCTTGGCAGCAGAGCCAAACGCAATCGGCTCCACGAATACACGGTTCGCTTTAAAGGACTCGGGGAAGTCATCAACCGTGAGCCGCTTAACATTCTTCCCATACATGACCTTATTAAGATCACTGAGTTTGGTCTTACGCCGAAGCTCCCACGCGTTCCACTGGTTCTGAGTGCATCCGTATTGCATCATCCACCCGAACCAACTTTTGACACCGTCCTCCGCTTTGTTGAGATTATGGAGACCTAATGCGTATCCGATTGGTCGCATCTCGGTGGGGTCTTCGGCAGCGGTCGCGGACATCGCATGGATCGAGTAGCCTTGGGCCACTAACGACACTAACAACTGCGCGTTTTGCGTGTATGGTCCTTTGCATCTATGAACCTCGTCCACTAACACTAATGTGTTTTTAGGCAGGTTCCATGTCATGATCTTCTTGCCACGTTTAGACATGAAGTCTGTTTTTCCGGTTCTGATCTTCTCGTAGTTGAGGACGAAGAGCGGCTCGATGCCGGTCTCTTTAAGCTCTCGCTCCCATGACGGGATAACTGCCTTCGGACACAAGACCGCGACAGGTCTATTCAAAGCTTTGGCCAGATGAGCGGCCACTACGGTCTTACCGGTTCCGACATGGCTAGTGTCGAGTGAGTTCGATCCCAGCTTGTGCTTCGCTAGGAAGAAGTCTAATGCGTCTTGTTGTTTCGGATATAGCGTCTTCATTTATTGTCTATGAACAGACAAATAATTGAAGTTCCGCTATACGTCCAGAAAAATTTCAACTTTTTTTACCGCCCCAAATATATCGGGCGATAAGGTAGGCGTCGATCATACCGTCGTGCGGCGTCCGGCATCGTTTATTAGCCAGCCAGTTCTCTGATGGCTCTAACTGGTTTGCTAGTTCTAAGGCAACTTCTTTGGTCTTACCTTTAGGAACTCTGCCTAACATCACCTTCTGCCACTTGTGGACTGACACACGCATTATGTTTTCGTAGTCGTGGGACTCAGCCATACCGACTAACTTACCAAAGCTAATCGCCATTGACCGAACCGCTTGGCTACTCTTCGCGTGCGCCAGCGGTTCCTCGACCGCAAAAATAAAAGGAGTGTTCAGATCCATTATCCACTGATGAACCTGACGGATGTCGATCTCTTTCTTCTTCGACATCTGGAGAGTAGGCATCCTGACCTTATCGATGAGGCTGCCGTCGTGTTTCGATATGGCGCAGAGTCCGCCATCTAATCCGTTGTCTACTCCGATGATCATAATTTACAGATATCTGTGTGTTTATCGTCTGACTTAACGGGATGGTATACGGCGTAATCTGAAACCGATCCCAGATCGATTTTTGACTCGTCCCAATGGAAGTTGTTAAAATAATGCCTAAAATAAGTTTCCCTAAAATCTAGTTTCGTATCAGATAAAGTCGGTAGGAGTATTTCGTGGAACATGAACTTACCATACTCATCTCGGTGCTGCATTACTTTTTGAATAAGGGTCGGGGATATCCTGCAAAAACAATTCAGCGAAGACAAAAGTTCAGAGTCTTCAAAGCGGTAATTTAAGTGCCACCACCACCAACGAGGACGTCTACTTTTCGGGTGTAACGTATTTGAAATTAAATCAGATTTGTCGGATTCAAGAGCCTCCAAGATACTTTTGATTGTCTTTTTATTGAACGCGACATCATCCTCAATAACCCACGTATATTCCTCTGCGAGGTCTCGGAATAGAAGATCCCAAGCTGTAGTATTTCCCTTCCATGAAGTAGCTAGACCGTGACGAGATTTTTCAGGTAGATTTTTTTCTAACGGGAGGAAACCACCCATACCAGTAAACCCCTCAAGATCACCTTCTATGTCCGGTATGACTTCGACCTCGCCGAAGGGGGAGAGAACCTTTTTCAAATTATCGGTCTTAACGCTCTCCTCTCGCGTCAATACTTTGAAAATATTCCCCATTAAAATAAAGTCGTTTTCGTCCTATTAGGAGTATACTCAGGACAATACATATTGTCGCAGTCATCTTCCACAGGCCCATCGCACGTCTCGCAGTGTTCTTCTCGTTCCTCAGTGAGCAAAGCCTTCGCAAGAATCGAATAGTTCACAAGATCCTCACAGGCGTCATCGACGGACTCGCCAGCTACCTGTAACTGACCATCGTTCACGAACGACTTAATCCGCATCAGTTTATCCTGCATCCTTAACAGGAGTCCGGTGACCGGATGGAGTCCTAACGATTTAGCTGACTTGAAATTAGCGAGCGCGTCTACGGTCTCAGTGCCACCGCAGTAGTCGCTGTTCTTTGCTCGCATGATGTCGAGCGTTTTCTTGCACGTCTCTTCGTGGAGGCGGAATAGGGTTTCGGGTTTCATTTTACTGGAATTGAATCTCCTCTGATAAGTAGGCCGTCGCCCTCCGCTGGCACAAGAACCCTGATCCCTTTCGGCAACGATTGCAGGTAGAACACTTCGCGAGCCGTTGACGGTCTCACACGATACCATAGTCCGTCGGCGGTATCGACAGGAAATCGGAAATCAGCACCCTCATCTACGCGGGTGATGAACCTTGCCCCTACTTCGGGTTCGCGATCTTCAAACATTATTTTTTCTTGGTTTTGGGTGTTTTCTCAGGGACTACATCGGCGTCGAGAGCTTCGCTTTTCATTGCTTTTAATGATCCTTTTCCTTTGTCGGCCATACTGTTGTTTAGAATGGATATGTCAATTTGCATTTTTCCGTTACTTCTACCAGCCCCTTTTTCGTTTAGGCCCATATTACGGCGAATCAACTGATCTAAATCCGAAAGCTCTTTTACCGTGCGTGGACCCTTAATCGTTTTTAGTGAGTCCCGTAGCAACTTAATTCCGGCTGCGGCTATGTAATGCTGGTATTTGTCGGCGGCGGTTGATTGGGCCGCTGCGATTTCCGCGAGTGACTCGTCCTCTTCAGCGGAGGCTTGCCTTTTAAAATCTTTTACAGCGGCCTCTGTTAACGGTTCTAGGATATTGTATATAGACTCGTCTTCCGCTTCTTCGCCTTCAATCTTGTGGATTTTTTTAAGTGCTTCTTTGTGAGTGCTGTTCGCACCGCCTCTCGGCCTCGGTGCGAAAGAGGCTGATTTAAACCACACCCTAACTGTATTGTAATGGACACCAAAATGTTCGGCGATAGCGGTGTTTGACCAGCCCTTGCACGCCAATTCGTGAGCCTCTCGGAGATTAGGGTTTATCTCCAGTTGCTCCTCAAACAAAGCCTTGTCTTTAGGTTCCATTAGTATTAAGTGATAGTATTATGTCCGGTAAGAACGGCGGTGGCAAGAAAATTCTCGAACCTAGAATCCACCCAATAACTAAGAAGATGGATGTCGGGGGTCTTTCGATCCCACCAACTAGTTTGGTTACGGCTCTCCTCTACGGTTTTGCACATCACCCAAAGATCATCGCGAGGGAGTATTACTTCTGGCGAATCTGCGACGAGTTGTGGAACCGCGACGATTTACCGGAGCCAATGATGGTCCGCCACCCTTGGGCGGAACAGATGATCCGCGCTGCCCTTAATAACAAATATTTAGCGATTGGTGGTTCTGCGTCGTCCGGTAAGTCCCACACAATGGCGGCGTGGGGGATTATTCAGTGGTTATCACAACCCGCCAACACGTTGGTTCTGATGACCTCTACCACGTTGCGTGAGGCCCGTAAGCGTATCTGGGGTTCAGTGATGTCCTTGTTGTCCGTGATCGAGGGTGCGCCGATCAAGATACGGGACTCAATAGGAAACGCTGCGTATGTGGACGGCAATGGCACTCTTATCGAGAGGGCTGGTCTGTCGCTTATCGCGGCAGAGAAATCTAAGACGCGAGAGGCAATTGGAAAATTTATCGGTATTAAGCAGAAGCGCGTTATCATGATTGGCGACGAGCTTTCTGAGCTTAGTGAGGCCATCTTGCAGGCTGGCCTGACTAACTTGTCGAAAAACCCGTTTTTCCAGATGATTGGTATGTCTAACCCGAACAGCCGATTCGACGCATTCGGCGTCTGGTCGGAGCCGAAGAAGGGCTGGGAGTCCGTAGACACACAGACCGCTGATAATTGGGCCACTAAATGGAACGGACACTACCTCCGGCTAGATGGTGAGCGGAGTCCGAACATTACGTTAGGGGAGGTTAAGTATCCTTGGCTACCTACCGCCGAGAAGCTAGAGGAAGATAGGGCGTTATTAGGGCCGGAGTCCAGAGGATATATGCGGATGGTCCGCGCCGTCTTCTTTGATTCAGACGAAACAACGGGAATCTACTCTGAGGCAGAGCTTACTAAAGGTGGCGCGATGGGGGAAGTGGACTGGGCCGAAAAACCGACGGCGGTGGCCGGAATAGACCCTGCCTTCACGAACGGTGGCGACAGGACTATTATGTATACCGCCGAAGTAGGCTACGCCCGAAACGGTCAATATGTATGCAAATTGGGAGAGGCGATCCACCTAAATGACGACGCCACTAATAAAGCTGTTCCGCGCACCTACCAGATCGTCCACCAGATTATCGACCACTGTAAACGGAGGGATATCTCTGCTAATAACGTAGCACTCGACTCGACTGGAGCGGGTGCGCCATTCTGCGACGTTCTGGCTGGTGAGTGGTCGAGCGACTTCATGCGCGTCACCTTCGGCGGTAAAGGATCAGACAAGCGTGTTAGCATGAACAGCCAGCTTACCGGAGCCGAACTCTACACTAATCGAGTCTCTGAACTCTGGTTCGTTGGAAAGGAACTGCTGAGAACTAAGCAAATTTACGGTGTATCATCGGATCTCGCACAGGAAATGTGCGCCAGAAACTACGACATGACGAAGGGAACAGGCACGCTGAGAGTGAAGATTGAGTCGAAACCAGAGTTCAAGGCACGGTTTGGTCGCAGTCCAGACTTGGCAGATGCTGCTTTCTTGGCTCTCGATTGCGCTCGCCAGCGATTAGGATTAGTGGCTGTTGATCCACCGAAAGACGATGGTGGTAAGGGGTTCAGGAAACAGGTTACGATTAAAAGTCTCAGTGGTGTACTCAATAATCCAGATAACAGTCTGATCAGCTAAAAAAAACTTTTCTCTAAGGCTCTTAGTATTACATAATATATTATGTAATACCATACGTCTGAGGAAAAAGTTTTTTTTACCCTGAATCCCGAAGATTGACACTTCTTCCTAAAACCTGTATCTTCTGCCTGTGGCGAACAAAAGATTCAAGCGGCTCCCTTCTGGCCGTATTCAATACCACGGCGAGACGTTCGCTGGCTTTAATAAGCCTAAACGCGCGCCAAAAGGATCGAAAAAAAAATTCGTCGTATTAGGTAAGGAAGGCGACAAAATCAAGAAAGTCTCGTATGGGCATCGTGATTACAGCGATTTCACGAAACACAAGAACCCGAAGCGTAGAGCTAATTTCAGGGCTAGGCACAACTGCAAAACCGCTAAAGATAAGACAACCGCACGCCACTGGGCCTGCAAGCACCTCTGGTAATTATGGCTAGTAAAGAAAAAGAGCTTAAAAAAGCTAACAGAACGGTTCAGACTAACAAGAACGCAGCTCCAGCAGCTCCAGCAGCTCCAGCAGCTCCAGCAGCTCCAGCAGCTCCAGCAGCTCCAGCAGTTGGTAGTTCCGAATATTTCGCACCGCGTTCCACTACAGGAGGACCGTCGAAAATTGGTAGGACTGGTATGGGTGACTCCCCTTCACCAGCAGTTGGTAGCCCCGAATATTTCGCACCGCGTTCCACTACAGGAGGCCCGTCGAAAACTGGTAGGACTGGTATGGGTGACTCCCCTTCACCAGCAGTTGGTAGCCCCGAATATTTCGCACCGCGTTCCACTACAGGAGGACCGTCGAAAATTGGTAGGACTGGTATGGGTGACGCTTCCTCAAGTCTGAACGCTGGAAGCCCAAACGCTGGAAGCCCAAACGCTGGAAGCCCAAACGCTGGAAGCCCAAACGCTGGAAGCCCAAACGCTGGAAGCCCAAACGCTGTTACAGGCATCGGAGACTACGACAGCGTCGAGGACTTCGCCGCCGACTTTGCATTGGACAACCCAAAGAAGGGTATGTTAGAGGCCGCGAAAGCTGAAGTCCGTAAGAGAAAAGCGATGCCCAAAGTCTAAATTAAACAACCGCGAACGTCATGTCTAAGAATAACAAGAAGGATAAAAATTCACCTAACCCGCCTAAGCCTACGCCTAAGACTACGCCTAAGACTACGCCTAAGACTACGCCTAAGACTACGCCTAAGACTACGCCTACTGCGACCACACCTACTGCGACCACACCTACTGCGACCACACCTACTGCGACCACACCTACTGCGACCACACCTACTGCGACCACACCTACTGCGACCACACCTACTGCGACCACACCTACTGCGACTGGCGCGGGGTCATCAACCTCTAGCCTGTTTGGGCAATATCAAGGCTCGACGGGGGCTTCGGCATCTACATCAGCGAGTGCCGTAGGAGCGAATGTGGGGGGAGGTTATGGAGCCTCTACGCCTACACCTCCTACGCCTACACCTCCTGCGCCTACTACGACGCCTACACCTACTGCGACGCCTACACCACCTACTTATTTTGATGTAGGTGGTGCGGGTTCAGGAGCAGGTGATCCTACTGCGACGGCGACCGCAGCCACCGAAGAGAACGTCGAGAAATATGGTATGGGTATGGCTGGCGCACCTAACACGACTGCTACACCTACACCTACTCCATTTTTTGTAGCCCCCGCGACTCCCGAATCTTACCTAAAAGATTTACGGAAGGAGTTGACTAATAAAGACCGCTCCATCAATCCTGTAAGCCCTGAAAAACTTTACCAGACGAGAATCGATCTCGAAAATTTAGGGCTTAAAGGGTTGGAAGTAGACGAAATGCTCAGTGAATTTCGCATCGAGAGTAGTCAGCCTGACCTTAACATGAAAGATTTTTTAGGTATGTATAGGGGGGTAAGAGATGGCATTTCTCCCGAAATGAAGCCTATTATGGATAAGGCAGAATCGATCCAGAAAATTATTGATGGGAGGGGTAAAGACCCTAAAGACCCTAAAGACCCTAAAGACCCAGAGAACCAGAACGAAGGATACCCCGACTTAGCTAAGGCTCAGAAGGATTTAGAAGACTTTAAATCTGGTCTCGGCTCGCTAAATGAAGACGGAACCCCCCACTCAAGAGAAAATTCTCAGTATGACAGAGCTATGGATCGCATTGCGTTACGCAAGGAACAGCTTAAAAAGAAGCGGGGAATCGCCTCCGGCTTGAAAAGACTCTCACAAAAAGGAGCCTTAACCCATACTCTCCTTGAAGAGGCCCGTGAGAGGTCCGCTATGGCTGGTGTTTCCGACGATCAGTTTAATACGTTCTTGGAGAAGAACGGTATTCGACTAAGGGGGTCTGCCCACTCCTACAAAAAACCAAGGACTGGGACAGGTTTATTCGACACGCCAAGAAAAGCCTTCACTCGCGACGACGGAGAGGTTGTGAAAGTCCCTCAAGGCTTCGGCCCTCTAGGCGGAATAGGTGCGGGAGGTTCAACAGGAGCTAAGGGAGTTGCGGGGGAGGCAGGAGAAAGCGGCCCCCCCAATAACTCACGGAATAATGCGCCTATTCCTATGAGTGCGGCAGAAGCGGCAGAGAACGTGGCTTACCAGCGCGAACATGGAACAGGTCTCAGTTACTTCGACGCCTTGCAACATCCTAATCGCCCCTTCGGCACTGGCACATCGTTGAGCGAAGGACTCACTCCAGAGCAAAGATCCACACCAGCACGTCCGGCCGGTCCTAAAAGTGCTAGGCTCCGTAGTATGGCTCGCAAGCTCTTTAGGTCAGGTAATCCGTATTGGAGAAAGGCGCAGTATGACGCAGAGCAGATGCGTGCGGGGGAACCCCCCATCAACACACCTGCTGATAATAAGAGGAGAGCGGACCAGAATCGGGCGGCTGCGGAAGCAGCCCGTAAGCAACTACTAGAGATTTTAGGTCAGTCTGGAGATGGAGTGTATTAATTACACTACCCCACACAAACTAAACAAAACAAGTTAGATGATTGATTATAGCAAAGATATCGCCACACTGTACCAGAATTATTTCCCGACACTCGCCGGTGAAAGAGGCTTCGATCAATCGATGGACTTCCACAATAAAGTCTTGATGCCTATGCATATGCAAACTATGAAGCTGAAGCAACAGGATCTCGCTTTTAAACAGCAGAAGTTAGCCTTCCGCAAACAAAGAAATGAACTCCGTATGGAGCGAGAAGCCAATAAATCTATACCGATGATTGACGACCGCCTACGCGAGATACGCACTAGCGAGGCTACTCCGATAGAGAAGCGCGAAGCCTTTACTGACTTCGCTATGAACAATATCGGGTTGATCAACACTAACCCCACTATCTCCTCACTGTTTAATTATCAGGATAAGTTACTAGCGAGTCAGATGTCGTCCGACGCAAAGCTTCGTCAAAACGAGATGAAGATTAGGAACACAGCCGCTAACGACTACCGACAAGGAACTTTACGAACTGGCTTATACGACGAAAACGTCTATAAGGGTATATTAGCTGGAGATATCAGCGACCAACAAGTTTCCAAGGTATTGAGTGATATCGCCCGTGTAAATAAATTAGAAGCGGAAGCCTCTAAGAAAAAAGACGCTCCCGACTTTACCAAAGAAGCTGCTGAAGACACCATTAAGAGACTCCAGTCTGTGTCCTTTGAGGATAGACCGGTATTAGATAGCGACGGTAAGACGACAAGAGAATCTTATCAAGCACTGGACACAGCAGACTACGACGAGTTCATCGATGACCTAGTTAGGTTAAGAGGCGAGCCATTGAAGAGTGGCCGCGCTCAAGCTACCGCAGATTTCCCATTAGAAAAGAGCCGAGAACTTGTCCAAGAAATAAGAGATATAGCTTATACGCGTATTGACTTTAGCCAATTAGGGCGAGACTCTCTCACGACCCCAAAAGCGGACGCAGAGAGAGGCAATGTCACGTCCGCCTTTTTCGGACAACCAGAGTAAACTACCATGCCAGAACTACAGCAGATCGAAGATTGGTCAGCCATCAACGACGTTAGCGATCCTGTCGATAAATGGACAGGATTTTCTAATTACGTAAAAGCGGAATACCTTAAAGAAGATCTCAGCCGAGAAGAGATGCGCGAGATCTACGGCCTAATTGATGAGTCAATGGTCAAGGGGGCTAGCAGCGAAGGCGTATCAGTTGAGCAACTACAGGAAGCCGTAGCACCTAAAGCACCCACTTTCGAGCAGAAGTTGGAGCTTATCGACCGATCCTATAGTAGCATTGGTAGCGATGAAGATCGCGAGACGTTAGCTAAGTTTAAAGGTTACCAGAAGGTTCTTGAAAACCAGCCAGACGCACCTGAAATAATAAAAAAGAAAACTGAAGATCTACGCTCACAAGTCGAAGAAATAGTAGAATTTCAGTATGATGATGCTGTCCAGTGGTCGTTAAACAACAACGGCATTCCTTTCTCCAGAATTGAGATGCCAGACGGTTCCGTCCAGATACAGGGAGGAGACGCCGCCGTCGGGTTGACCGCTTACGAAGCGTATGAAAAGTCACTCGCTGCGGGGACGATAACCCCTAACGACATCCAAGTCATTTCAGAACTGACCCGAAAGGATAAGAACGGGTATGAGGCGTTCCGCCAACTTAACTTTGTAGAGGCCAGTAATTACCTTTCTGGAGTTATTAACGACGCAAAGATCTACGGGAACGAAGAGCGTGCTTACATTAACGAGGAACTAAATGCCGCTTCTAAAGAATACGCTAGAACTGGTGAGATATCTCGCAATGAATTAGAATCACTAGCTTATTCTATCAGATCCGAAGATGGGGGCGCACAACAAATATCCCAGAAGGACTTAGTAGCCGCCCTAGAATACCACATTGGTTCTTCGGCTATGATGAGTGGATCTCCTAAGTTCGACGAGGACAACCTACGGAACAACATTAAAACTTTCGGTTACGGGAACGCTACATACCACCGCGAGTTACTAGAAGACCCCGCCCAGTTCGAGGAAGCTATCAAGGGGATGAGTGAGGGGGAGAAGAATCGCGCTAATGCCCAACGCGACATTATCCGAGAATCTCTTTTCCCAGAGCTTAGTGATTCCTTGAGCCGCTCCTATCTAAAAGATGAGTGGGCTTCTTTCTACGCCGACCGCAAAGGGACCGCGTCCGACCCAGACATCCTTAACGAGTTTGTAAAGAACACAAAATACTCTTTCAAAAACAAAGCCCAACACCTTGCACTAGCACTCGGTGAGGGGGCTACAGACTTGGCTTGGGGGCTGACCTTCGCTGCGGATAGGGTTAGCGAAAAGATGGGCTTTGACCTCGACAAATATGACAACGCCGAGAGGTTCCTTGTCGAGAACATGAGGGACCGTCAGGCGCGGACCACTGTCGCTAGAATGTTTGGTCAGGACTTCGGTTTCGGGACAGAGCTTGCCGCCACTGGCCTACCCATTATCGCGGATCTCGTAGCTTCAGCGGCTGTAACAGTCGCGACGGGTGGTGTAGGTGCTGCCCCTGTTTTAGCTGCGGTGGGTGCTAAGAACGTCCTAAAGGCCACAGTAAGAAAACTATCTCGCGAAACTATGCAAGCAGTGGCCAAGTCCACTGGAAAGAGCAAAATTAAAGACATCGCCCCATCCACCTTCCTTAATACATACGCAAAGATTGCTAGTAACAAAGCAGTTAGGATCAGCTCTGTTTCTAATGTCGCTGGACTACGTAGTGCCTCAATGACCTACGCGGCTGTATTTGATGGGATCAGCCGAAGCCCTGAAGGGGAATTTTTAAGTAAGGAAGAGATCCGAGGCAAGGCGTTGGGCGCAGCAGCGACCTCTTACCTTATCACTGGTGCTATAGTAGGGGCTTTCGGAGTCGGTAGGTTCGGTGGAATTGAGAGCTTCGTGGGGAACGGGGCTTCCCTCAAACAGGTTAGGAGAGTATTCGACCGATTGAATGGAGTGAAACTCTCCAACGGAGCATACCAGAAGACACTCGACAAAGTTATCAAAAAAGGCCCGAACCAGTTCGCCGACCCGCTGTGGGCGAGAATAGGTATTGGCCTAGGCTCTGAAGCTATTGAAGAAGGTATCGACGCGGGCTTAAATACTATTGTCCAAGCCAATGCTACTGGCCAAGACCTACCCTTTTCAGAGTATTTTACCGCCGTTAAGATGGGTGCTATCTATGGGGGTATCCTCGGAGGGGCGATGCCCGTTGCAACCGCAGGGTATAATAGGGTT
>Ga0315320_10000711_pt1 | contig 27468 bp, 61 predicted proteins | sample M140m21515metaG_FD_203458 | JGI IMG/M metagenome (GOLD analysis project Ga0315320, IMG submission 203458) | Ammonia-oxidizing marine archaeal communities from Monterey Bay, California, United States - M1 40m 21515 | ecosystem: Environmental > Aquatic > Marine > Coastal | place: USA: California... | reverse complement strand
TATTATAAAAATAGATTTATTTTTCTTAGGTTCTATTTTTTTATTCGGATCTATTGGCAAAGAATCAGTTTTAGTTTTTAAATAGATTGGGCCTAGAGCGTTAATAAGTATCTTTTCGTACAAAGAACTTTCTAAGTAAAAAAAACCTCTTTTACCAAACCATCTCCCCCAACTGTTTTGAAACTCCCAATATAAATCGCCGTCAATTATTTTCCAGCCGGTCATAGCTATAGCGTGACCCCCAATAGGTTTAGATTTTAAGTATTTTTCTGAGTTAACAATTCCATTTGATGGGGTGTAGTATAAAGCTTCGTGCACATTAATAGATGTCCATAAAGATTCTTGAAGCAAAGCCTTTTTAATTAAATTATGATTACTTTTCAAAACAGCATGATAAGACTCAATTTTATACTTAGAAGCGTTCTGCGGTGCCCCTTCTAGCATCTGAGCGTCTTCGTTATCCCTGTACGGCCAATATTCTTCTTCGCAGCAACCCTCGATAACCAAGCCCCTACATGCACCTTTTATTGTTGTTCCTGAGTAATCTTCTCCGGGAAACGGGTCATTTTCCTTACCTTTTTTATATATCCACATAGCGCTTGGCTCTTTAGCTTTAAATTCTGGAGTATCTCCATAAACCACCCTACCGCTGTGACCAACGCAAGACCCTATCTTACCTTGATTCTTAACTGATGGGGTTAAGTTTTTTCTGCTAAACTCTTTATTAGAGACTGATTGATTGCCGACAAGCATATCTTCGCTAAACAACCAATCCCTTTCGTCTACAGGAGTTTCGGGGACATTTAAGACTTTATTTTTGTATAAATTTTTTTTAATTATTTTTCCAATCATATAAGTTGTTACACATCTATAGTGTATATATATTATATGCGTTTTTTGTTTTGCTTTCTTTTTACTATAGGCTGCTCTCATAAAAAAGAGCCTATGCCGAGCGACACACTATTTTTAGATAAAAATAGAGATTGGTATCATTTATACGAGCAAGAGCTAAAAACTGCAATATATAATAAAGATGATGCAGCATTTTACTTCTTTTGGCCAGAATACCTTAAAGAGATAGAAAAAAGAAAGCTTAATAGTGTAAGTCAAAAATAATGAAGTTTAAAGTATTTTTTATTAATTTAGAAGACAATCCCCAGCCTTGGCAAAAAGCTAAAAACTTATTTTCTCTATTGCCCAATGAAATTAAAAATAGTCTTGAGAGAATAGATGCAATTGATAGCCGCAAAGATTTAAGCGTAGTTGATGCTTTTGGATTAAAAATAGATCCTGTTGGTATTTTTTATAAATTATATTTTTCTCAAAGCGCGGGAGCAGCAGGGTGTTTTTTAAGTCATTATTCTGCTTGGAAAAAAATTATTGATGAAGATTTAGATTTGGCACTTATTGTCGAAGATGACATAGTTATTAGTGATTTAGTAAATTATTTAGTAACAAACCCAGACATTGATGAATCTTTAGACTTGATTCATTTAGGAGCGAGAGATTGGGATGGCTTGGAAGCGTATATTTTAAACAAAACAGGAGCATCAAAATTAATTTCCAGCGTTATGGATTCCTCGAATCTAAAAGATTGCGATTGTTTTACTATGCCTCGTTCAGGCGGTAATAATTTAGCTGAACTCAAGAAAGAATACCCTGATTACACTTGGGAAAAACAGGCTTGTATTACTGCGCCAGCAGATAGATTTGTAATGCATGTTGCTGAAACTTGTTTTAATTATAAATTTTTTCCTTGCATAGATTTATGTCACCTTTCAGAATCGCAATCTTCTATATATAATAAAAATTTAAAACCTTACTACTTAAAAGAATATACGCATTTAATTAAAGACATTAACAGCCCATCTTTTGAGCATTGGAATAAAGATTTAACTACAAGCTTATGCATTTGCACATACAATAATTACGATTTATTATATAAATGCTTATTATCTGCAGCAAATCAATCAGCGCCTTCTGACGAATATGAAATTATCATATTAGATAATACTCCAACAGAAATTATAGCTGAATCAAAAAAAGAATACGATAAAGTTCATAATCTATCAAAAACAATAAAAAATTGCAGATATATCAACATGTTAACAGATGGCTTATCTGGAGCAAGAAACGTTTGCATAGAAGAATCAAAATCAGACTTAATTTATTTCATAGATGACGATACAATCGCAGATTCGAATTTAATTCGAAACATGGTTAATAAATTCAAAAACCCATCAATAGGGGTCGTTGGAGGAAAAATTATCCCAGATTGGCAAATTGCAGAAAGACCTAAATGGCTTAGTGACGAGCAACTTGGACAACTTTCCATGGCAGACTTTTCAGAAAAAGATGTATTCTTGCATGAATATGATAAACCTATTTGGTTGGTAGGAGCAAACATTTGCTTTAGATTAAATGCTTTAAAAGAAATTGGAGGGTTTGGCGCTTACTTGGGTCGCAAAGGCGGAACAAATACGCTTCTTAGCGGAGAAGAAGATCTTGCGGTCAGAGAAGTTAGTAGAAAATATTCAGCCTTATATACGCCAGATTGCGTAGTCAATCATATTGTTGATCCTAAAAGGTTAAATCAATCATGGTTCGTAAAACGAATAGCGTGGCAAGCTGTTTCAAATGCGCTAGTTGGAGACCTCTGGATGAGAGACATGGACAACATAAAAGAATTATTAAAAGATAATATTGATCTACTATTTGATTACCCTCAGAGCCAGTCGAAGTTTGATTTTAAGCTAAAATTAGTTTCTATCATTTCTTTTCTTTTGCTAGATGGAGAGATCTAAAAATTTAATTACTGCATATTGCAAAGAAGATTTATCTTGGATTTACAATGATAATTTGTCAGCTATTTATAGTAATATTATCTTATACAATAAATGCAATAATAAAATTCCAGATAAAATTAAAAAAATAAAAAACCTTCGCATCGCAAAGCAACACAATAGCGGTCAAGACCTACTTGCTTACATTGATTATATAATTAAAAATTACAATAATCTTGCAGACTATAATGTATTTATTGCTGGCGCAGGAAGGCACGATTATTTTAGATATGATTTTTATAAAAAAGTAGTTTTGAATACAAAATGTTATACAAATGAATACTGCTTGCTCCATAAAGATGGATTAGATTTGGATTTATCAATCAATCAATATCAACCTCACAACTCAGTAGATTCAATTCCTTTCGCAAAGTCAAAATACAAAAATTTGAGAGATTTCTGTGATAACGTATTAGGCTATACTCCGGCAAACTTTAGCGCCTGTTCATATAGAGTTACATTTGGCGTAAAACAAGAAAGTATATTGCAGCATCCTAAAAATTTTTATATCAAACTATATAAAGAATTAGACATCGGAGCTAATAATGAAATCTGCCACTTTGTTGAAAGACTATTTTATCATATATTTGAACAATGATTATATCGCATAAACATAAATTTGTTTTTTTTCATTTAAGAAAATCAGCAGGAACTTCGTTGTTTTTAGCTTTATGCAATTCCATAGGTGCGTTAAACGAAGATCTTAAGCCTAAATGCAAGCCTGAGGAGCATTTGTTGATAAAAAATAAACCTTATCAAGATTATGGAAACTTTTCTGAAATCGATCAGCATTCTTCATTTGAAGAATTAAAATCAATCTTCCTCAATAAGGGATGGGATATTGACGAGTATTTTAAATTTACATTCACAAGGAACCCTTGGGATAGAACCGCTTCATATTATTTTTATCAATTCAAAGGAACAGTTAGCTTCAAGGAGTTCTGTATCGAGCAAAAAGATTCTCAATATAATTGGCTAAAATGCGAAACATCAAATAAAATAGGAACTGATTTTGTGGGTAAAATAGAAAACGGTCAAAAGGATTTTGATTTAGTTTGTAGCAAACTTAGAATTCCTACACAGCAATTACCACATGAAAACAAAACAAAACACAAACATTATACCGAATATTACGATCAAGAAACTCGTCAAATCATTGCAGAAAAATACGCAAAAGACATCGAGTATTTCGGATATAAATTTGGAGATTGAAACTTAATAAAAAACGCCTTAGTAAGATGTGTTATTTGATTTTGCTTTTTACAGGATGAAAACATCCCGTAACGACTTCTCGACCTTGAAGTTTTCCGCAGAGGTTATTATGCTTACTCTCCAAATTTATATCCAAAATATTCGATATCCGATGCATATTTTTGCGCAACGATCTCGCGAGTTTCTTGATCGTAGTATTCAGTATAACGTTTATGCTTCTTGTCGCTGGCCTCTTTGTGCGATAGCTCTGATTTACAGTTAATGATTGAACAAACCTCGCTATAGTCCTCGCGCAGGTTTTCGAAGCGACCAATAAAATCAAGTTCCTCGTTTAAAATATTTAGATATACAGCATTGCTAACCATATCTCTATTTTCTTCTTTGCTTTTTGAGCGAGGATCTATTTCTACTTTTTTAAATTTTTTCTGGTATCCCGAAATATCTAATTTATTATTTTTTATTTCACACCCATAAAACCCTTTGTATTTACTCATCGACACCATTCTATCCCAAGGATTTCTTACAAAAGAGAATTTAAAATAATCGTCCCAATAGTCTTTGTATAAATATTTCGCAGTGCTTGCAAGAATATGCTTTTCTTCTTCAAAATTCTTAAAATTCCAATCAGGCCTAATCGATGACTCTATTGAGGTTCCTGCTGTTCTAGGAATATGTATAAATATACATCTATGTTTGTGGCATATCATAAGTGGTTTTTGTAATAAAAGACTGGATCAAACCTATCTGCTTTAAATTTTATCAAGTTACTATCCTTAATACAGGATTCTAAATGAAAAACTTCATAGTTATTTTTTTGTTTTAAGGAAACCAGCTCCTCATGATCATAAAGAAAAGAAAAATTATAATAATTTGATTTTCTTAACTCTGACAGAATTTGGTCGTCAGCTTTCATGTCTGTCATAATATATATTGCTTTTGGCGCACCTCGAGAATCCAAAAAATTTAAAATGTTTTCACTTCTCGTTCCGTGGTCCCACTCATGGGGAGAAATTCCCCAGCAAGAGGCGCCTACATCAAGGCGGTCGCCTCTTCGAATATGTATGCATCCTTCTATTTGATTTTTTCGAACGAAATCGTCCGCAAGGTTTATATATTTTTCGCAGGGGTCATAGCTAACACAAGCAGGTAGTTCTCTCAGCATTTTTCTGAAACATATTAAATCAAGCCCGCTCTCGGGTTGATAATAGTTAGGTGTTACATACCCTAGACCTTCTATTGTAATAATATCATCTGGGTTTAATGACTCAATATTCCCTGCGAGTTTGATTTCTGTTTGTCCTACTTTTATGGAATTGACATCAAAATATTCAGAGAATACGAAGTCTGAGGGTCTTCCGTCGTTATGACTCTGCTGGAGGCGCCTGGATGGTGCTATTAATTTTAATCCAAGATAATAAGAGAATTTAATATAATCATTGAATTGACTGACCGTATCAAGCAGTCCGACGCATTGAGGGTTTTTACTGTAGTCTACTTTTATATATTTATATTTAGAAAAATCTATACCGCCTAAATATTGCTTAAAAAAAACATGATTTTTAAGGTATTCTGTCGCCTCTTTTCGTCTTTTATGTTTCATTCTCCAAATTTATAGTCAAAACACTCTATGTCCTTAGCATACTTATCCGCAACAATCTGCCGAGTTTCATTATTATAGTACTCGGTGTAGTGCTTGTGTTTTGTTGTGTTGAGTTTTTTTGAGTTAAGTGATTTGCCCACAGTGTAATCGAAATTGTAATCTAATTCGATTTTTTCACAGACAAGCTTAAGGTCAGTTTCAAAGGATTCTAGCTTGCCAATAAAAGAAAGTTTTTCAAGTGGGATTATTAAATTTTGTGGAACTATATGTTTGTCTATTAAATTATAACTAAGATTATCGGGTTGAACCTTATCAAAATCTAGCTGGCACAATTTTTTTAAAAAATGACCAAAAGACAGACCTCTAAATTGATCATAAAAGGGAATATTAGATGTATTTTGTACTTTATCTAGATATGCTGACAGTAATCTTGAGAAAGGATTGCGAACGAAAGCGAATTGAAAATAATTATCCCATAATGTATTATATTTTACACTATAACCTTGTTCTTTTTCTTCGGGTTTATTGCTAGGGGGAAATCCGAAGTCAATGCATTTATTTTTTTGTAGGAAGTATAAAATTGTTCTTGAGCCAACTTTGGGGACTCGATACCATACAAACTTTTTTTTATGAGAAAGTGTTACGTCATATTTCATATTAACTCGTAAAGGTATAAATCATTTATATGTTTAATACACAATTTTCATCCATTTAAATATATGAGTTGTAATTTTTCACATATCGCTATTTTTTGAGCCTTAGACAATAAACGATATTGATTTTGCGCATATTCATTTATCCTAATTTCTCTTTTCTTGGGAGACCCATTTACCCAATCTAAAACCAAAGAGTTAGTAATATTATCAATTAAATAATTTATTATTTTTTTCTCAAGTAATTGACTATAAATTTTAATTATATCTTCTTTGGTGATATTTTCATATTTCATCTTAGCTTCTAACATACACCCTGTTCTCTTCAAAATTTCCGAGGGAACTTGTGAAGCTGCAACGCACTCTTGATACAAATAATCAAGCACCATTTGACGCTCTTTTCTTTTTAGCATATTCATATATACACTTAAATCCCAGTATCTATCAGAGCTTGCGGCATTTTGCTTGACAATTTAATCATTAAGTGATATGATAAAATCATGTTTAACGATGGTATAGCAAATGAATTTGAAGAAGCTCATCAAAAAGGATTAAATCGCGGGTTTGATCTCGGATGGACTTACAAAGGTCAGTTTGATCGGTCAATTATTCGTGGTCACTTGGAAAAATTAGAGAAGCAATATAATAAAATCTCTGATCCAGAAACAAAATTAAGAATCTTATCTCAAAAAGATATTTTGAATCAATCTTTAAAGGAGATGAAGGATCATCCGTGCAACAGGGAAAAAATATATAAATGAACAATTATAAGTTAGACATTTCAAAAGAAGAATGGGTAGAAGCTTATACCCAAGAATGGATTTTAGAATGGTGTGCAGAGAATCACCCTGAGATTTTCAACAAAGCGAGAGAGTGCTTATCTGAAATTTATGACGAAAAAGAGTGTATACTAGATAAACCTAGTATTGCTCATGAATGAAAAACAACTTCAATTTGAAATAATAAAACGCGACAGACAAATTCAAGATTTGTATGTATTAATAGACACGCTTCAAACAAACCTTCGATCAGCCTCTAATTTATTAGATGAAGAAAACAAAGATAAAATAATTAATGTACAAAGTTATAAATGGTGCATGAATTGGAAAGCGGGAGACGAAAAGTTATAATATTTAAACGCCACCTTAGCTCAGTTGGTAGAGCGCTCGCCTTGTAAGCGAACGGTCGTCAGTTCGAATCTGACAGGTGGCTCCACTTTGGAGAGGTGGCTGAGTTGGTCTAAGGCGGTGGTTTGCTAAACCATTGAAGGGGTGTTGCCCTTCCGCAGGTTCGAATCCTGTCCTCTCCGCCATTTTGCCTTGACTTATCTTGCGTTGTGTGGTAATATCATTGTATGACTAAAGAAAAAGATCCATTTTACGATGAAGAGATTGATGAAACTTGTCCAATCACAAATAAACAAGTAATTGATGATTGCCATATTAAAATTGAGTTTGGATATGGTAGTGATTTAGATATGACGACTTATAGTTTTTCTCCTGTTCACGACGAAGTCGGCAAGAAAGTTTTAGATTACATACAATCACTCATGCCAAAAGGACACTCTATAGATGAATTCGGCAATAATATGATGGATGAAGATTTTGATTGGGATGAATGGTCGGAAGAAGATAAACGCAACCACGGATTAATAGATTGAGACCTTGGAGAAATGTAAACGCTTTAGGCAAAGTATGCATTATATTTTGCGTAATTAATATGTTTTTAGCTATAAAATTAGCATTAATACCAAGTTATTTATGTTTATTTCAATTTCTTTTCGCAGCCACTTGCGGATTAGGAACTTATTCAAACAAATGTCAAAAAGAGTAGAAAAAAGACACAATGGAAATACTTTATTTCGAGGGCATAGTATGCTCAACGGCTTAATAAAAGATTTACTTGCATACTTTCAATCTGCTTCTTGGACAGACGAAGATGAATCAACTAAGTTAAAAATATTTTCAAATATAATTAAACCCAATAAATGCTGGTATTGCGGAGTGAAAGATCAAAGAGATATGGATCACTTTATGCCAACGAATGGAAGATTGTTTGACCCCCCTATGTTTGGTTTAGAGCATCAAGGAAACATTATTCCTTCTTGCAAGTCTTGCAACGCAAACAAAAGCAATAAGCATCCTATTGCTTGGCTTAAACGGGGCATCGTAACCAAAGGTAAGGAATTTACATTCCCTAAAAAAAGAGTCGCGGCGTTTGAATTATTTTTTGATACATTTGAAAATAAACTCGTTGCAGATAAAGATCTAACAGATATAATAGTTAATCAAGCAATACCGAAATGTGAGGCGCAAACAAGAGAATTAGCTAATTTTGAAGAATGGATTCAACTATAAAGTGTATTTTAAATCATGTGGAATTATAGAATAATTAAAGATAAAGATGCGTATGGTCTTTATGAGGTCATGTACAATGATAATGGAGAAATTTTCGCACATACCGAAGAGCCTGAAATCGTTGGTGAAGACCCTAAAGATTTACTCGACACTTTGGAATTAATGATACATGATGTAAATAAACACATTATTGATGGTAAAGAAATACTTGAAATAGATAAAATAAAATTCGCTAAACCATGCGAAGGTTATGACAAAGGCGAAGAAGTAACATTTGAAGAATTAGAAAATATATTAAAAGATTTAAAATAAGTGTAATATATAGAGTGTAAGTTAATTTCAAAGATTTTTGACTACATTATAATGTTTTTTGCTTTTTGGTATTATCTTTTGATTGAAAAAATTACAAGATTCTTTCGCGGATATTAAGCTTGACATATAATTATTTTTTTGCTATACTATTCAAATGGAAATAATAATAGCATCACTTATGAGTTGTTTTTTAAATAAAACAGTAATTTACTTTAAACCCATTCAACCCGCAGATGAAATAGTTGAAGTTCAAATAGTAAATTCAGAAACAAACTAAAGTAATAAATAACAACGCGAAATCTACTACAATATCTCTCTCTAAAAAAAACAAAAATAGAGAAATTATTATATATAGACTTTTTTCAAGCTCGGCATCCATTATTTGCCAGGATAAAATACAACAAATATAGCAGAAATCAAAGAAAACCAAAGCAAAATCTGCCAAGCTTCCATTATAAAGTTCATTTATTTAATTTTTCGAAAATTTTGATTATATCAGATCTTCTATCCTCAAGCAGTTTTGAAGATTGATTCCAACGCTCAGAATCCCTTGCCTCATTTTTAGCGAGAGATATTTCTAGATTTCTAACTTTTTCCGATAATTTCTCGACTCGTGCATTTTCTTTTTTCAAAAAAAAGGCTACAACAGATACCATTGTACCTAAAGCAATCAATATTATTTTTTCAACTTCCATATTCATTTATACACCCAAAAAAAACTTGACATTCAGTGCCTGAGCTGATATACTACCCGATATGACAACGATACTAGGACTTACTTGCATAAGCGAAGAGTTAAAAGATAAAGATAAAAAGAAATATTCATTTCGAACAATGACCCGCAAGCGTTTCAATGATTTGTGTAACCTAGAAGGTAGAGATGAAGCTATTTTTCAATTATCTGAGAGAATTTTGCACAATGTTAATGTTACTCAATATATTATCAATCATTGTCATTCCTCAAATATTAGGCATTATCGTCTTAGCTCTGCTCTTTTTCCTCTCCTTACCGATCCGACTTTGGAAATTTATATGGAAGAACTTCCTCATAAAGTCAGAATCGAAGAAGAATTAAGGTTCGCAGGTTTAATTGCACTAACTTTTAAAATATCAATCGGTTCTCACCCCGATCAATTCAATGTTCTTGCATCAATAAACGAAAGATCGGTAAATCAAACAATTAAAGAATTGAATTTTCAAGCAAGTATTCTTGATAAATTAGGTTTACCGCAAGATCATTCTGCACCTATGAATATTCATATTAATGCTACACCACCCGAAATAAAAAGTGATAGTGACCCTCACTCAATAAACAATGTCCGTATTAAAGAAATTGCAGAACGCTTTTACGACAATTTGATGCGTTGCAATGAAGGAGTATTCAAGAGGTTAACAATAGAAAACGAAGATAAAGGTTTTTGGAATGTAGATAATATTCTTAAATTCAGTAATTATATTTTCAAAAAATATCGACTAAATATCCCTGTTTGCTACGACAATCTACATGACATTTGCAATCCATCTGAAGTAAATAATGTTAGATGGCAAACTGAAAGATGTGCATATACATGGGCAGAAGAATGTAGCCCTGTTTTTCATTGGAGTGAAGGCAGAGCAGATAAACCACGAGCCCATGCAGATTATTTTTCTTACAAGTTTGCTCCTCCAATTTTTTGCGTTCGCAAAGATCAGCCGATCAAATGGGAATGTGAGGTAAAACATAAAGACAAAGCAATTCGCTTACTTAGAGAAAATCTTACAGGAAAGCAATTAGAAAGTGATTAATTACATTATAAATATTTTACTAATATTATCTATTGTAGCATTTAGTTGGTTTCTAATGATAGGATTATGATTGCAGAAGGAGAATTAATTGAATTAGTCAACAAAGGCTATACTCAAAGAAAAATTGGGGAAATTCTATCTTGCTCCCAAACCAACATTAGACATTGGCTTAAAAAATATAACTTAACAACATTTCAAAAACAAAACAATCTTGAAGAAAAAGGCTTGAAATATTGTCCTTGTTGCGGAGAAATAAAAGCATTAATGGAATTCAATAAAAGGACTCGTAATGGAGTCACTAAAGAACATGGCTCAGTTTATTGCAAAGACTGCTCTAGCGCCGAGGCTTCCATGAGGAAATATAATTTTACGCAAAAATGCGTTGATTATAAAGGAGGAGCTTGCGAAATATGTGGTTATAATAAATCTATTGGAGCTTTAGAGTTTCACCATGTAGATCGAACAACCAAACAATTTGAGATTGGTAAATTGACTTCTAAAACTTTTTCTGATCAAGTGAAAAAAGAGCTTGACAAATGTATGCTTTTATGTAAAAATTGCCACGGAGAGATTCATCATAATGAACATAACAGATTAATTTTTTCTGACGGAATATGGAAAATTAAAAATGACAAAAGACAAAAACTCAAATAACCAAAACGGCAAAGGCTCTGCACCTCGCAATAATACCTCAAAAGATTTTAGAGGCAATTATTCTAAAATAAATTGGAAAAAGCTTGACAATAAAAAGAAAAAATAGTAAAATGTTTACATGAAATATGTAGGTTCACCTCTTAATGTTTGGACACGAAAGCAAGTTCGTGAGGGCTTGAATTCCGCCCGATCCTTGTCGAAACAACTTCAACTACCTTGTCTGATCAACCAAAAAAGACTAGAAAGTAGTTCGACTACTGCTATATCGGAGTTAGTCATGGATACTCTCCATGCAAATATTTAAAATAAACTATGAAAATAAAATTAGGATTACGAGGAAGCTCTGACGCAGTAAATCATATTTTAATTAAATTAGATGACCTCACTTTAATGACCACTGAAAACTTATTTCTTGCAGGAGAAGAAAGCAGAAATAAAACAGGAAAAAATATTGTGCAATTACTAGATTGCTTATCCAAAGATCACGAAATATCAATCAAAGAAAACATAGCAAATGAAGCCGAGCGAGAGCTAGGGTTAGAAAACGGAGAATTACAACAATGGATCAAATAGCAGAACTATGGTCATTGCCTTGGGGAGATGGGTTATTATTAACTTTTATGTTGATGGCACTTTATACATACAAGGTATGGATCGACAACAAATTCAAGAAATGATAGAAGACAACACTAAATTAAGTAAATATATACTTATTAACACAAAAGAAAGAGCTTGTTACGCAAGAATATCTTCTTCATTCATTACAGAATACGAAGCTTCCGTAAAAAACAGAGCTTTCAGAATGAACCGAGTAAATAAAAAATATATTTTAGAAAAAGATTGGCGATGAAAATATCAATTACAACAGACAATAAAGTGTTTAGCGTTGAAGATGAATACGGATTTGACTCCGTAAGCATAGATAAAGCAGTAGAAATGTTCAAAGGTTTACTCGTTTGTGCAGGATTTCATCCTAGCAATGTAGACTATGCGTTCAATACGGAATATACATGGTTTACCGAAGACGAAAGAAACGATAATATGCAAGGTCATTTAAATGGTTCAAATAAATTAGTGAATGATTGGTATAAAGAATGCGAGGAAGAAACCGATGAACTTGTTAAACAAAGAGTGAAAAAATTTCAAGATGATTTATATAAACAATCACTAAAAGATTAATACATGGAAATAGAACTAGAAGAAACAGATGATGGAGAATTATTTTTTCACATACCCGAAGAAACCTTAAATAGGTTAGGGTGGAAAGAAGGAGATGATTTGAAATTCGAAGAGAGAAAAGGTGCAGTTTTAATTCGTAAAGTTAAATACGAAAGCGTTGAACTAGAGTTTGATGATGAAGAACTTTTAAAATATATGAAATTCGCACACGAATCAGGAATTACATTCAATCAACTCTGTGAAGACGCAATCAAAGCAAAATTAGATGAAATTGATTCTGAGTAAAATATTATTTTATTTTGGCGATTTAATTAGTAAATTTTTATACTTTAATTGTTTTAATTTTCTATACCCCCTATATAGCAAAATAATGATTTTAAGTTCAGACCTTGATAAAGATGGAAAAACATGGAAGGTAGTTAATAAAAGAAAATTACATGAGTAGTTATTTCCCTCAAGACAAAGAACCTGAAATTCCTCCAGATACTTGCCCGTATATTAATTTCATACAAGATGTTTTAGATCAAATAAAAGACAAGCATAAAACAAAAATAATAGAACAACAAATACAACTAATAAATGACACACTTGAATACATTAGAGATTCAAATTTATCCTTAAGAGAGTGCGGAAGATATTGGAAAAAACAATTTCAAAATAAAGGAAAGCGAAATAAATGAGAGGCAAATGGAATCATTCAACAAAACCATCGCAATATGAAGTTTATGATGAAAAAAATAAATTAATATTTAGTGGAACTTTCAATGAAGCCATGAATTATATGGAGATAGAAAATGAAGTTATAGATCAAGCATCCTACGATAAGGGTTACGATAAAGGCTTTCAAGAAGGAGCGAATCAAAAAAACAATAAACCCTGCGTTTGTGGATTTTGGAATAAAAAATAAAATGAAACCATTACATAATACCAAAAATTGCAACTACAGAAGGTACTTGCATAAAAAATTAAAGCACGGCAAAATAAGTGGCAAGTTTTATAAGTTTCTTTATAGGAGTTTTCCCTATCGCTTGACAGGTAGAAATGTATCATTTATTGTCAGAGAAGTTCTTGATGGTAATGTTACAGAAAATAAAGCGATTGCTTGGTTACAAAAAGACGATAATGAATTTAGAAGACAAAAAGAAATGGCAAAATCAAATTGGGAGTGCAGAAAGAAAACGCAATTTAATTCTTGACATACAGCAGCTAATATGCTATCATTGATCTATGCCTTATTTAGCAAAATCAGAAAAAGAAAAAATAGATAAAGGTTTACTAGCTTTACATCTATCAGAACTTACTAACGCAGGAGCATTAAATTACGCGATCCATCAATTAGTTGCACAATATATTTTACAAAATAAAGAAAGCTACCAAACATACAATGATATTGTCGGAGTTTTAGATTGTGCAAAAATGGAGTTATATCGCAGATTAATTTCAGATTACGAAGACAAAAAAATAACCCAAAACAAAGATATTTCGCCATACGATAAATGAAAGAGAAAATAAATGCAGTTAAGGATTTGTTCGGTTTGATAGGGGCGTGTTTTCTCTTGACAATCTTTCAAATATGGTATATATTTACAGGTAGAGAATAAATTTAAATACAAATAAATGAACGAATACTTATATAATATGTTAAAAAGTTCTGCTGAAGCGGATGTAGCAAAAGCAAAGTTAAGCCTTGATTTACTCGGAAATCACGCAGTAGGAATTGGAGATCACTCAACAGAAGATTACTACAAAAACGCAGAAGAAGCTCTTTCGCTTCTAGCTGATGCACAAGATAGATTAGATAATCTCACAAAATTTTATGGCGAGTTAGATGATTAGCCCTCTATCTATGCAAGAAGGAGTGACTTTTGGCGGTCTTAAAGATTTTGACTTGACAAATATCGCAAAACTGCTATTATGGAAGTCTAACGCAAAAGAGTTTACTCTAAAAGTCACCAAGGATATTGACGATCACCACATAAACATTGAAATAAAAGAAATTAAGCATGAATAAACTAGAAGAAGCAATGGGTAGAATGAATCAAATCGACCAAGATATAGAAGTAATGATATATGCAATCGGAGATTCTGCTCGCAAATATACAGAAGATGAATTATTAAATATGCTGATTGGCATGAACCAATTGCATAAAACTCGATACGATATGATGTGGCAAGAATATGAAGTTAATAGAAACAAATACAACTCGCAGTACGAAGAGGCGGTAGCACAATCTATATAATATGAATTTGCAAATAGGCAAAGAAGTTGAATTACTTATTGTTGATAAAGCCTTATCGCACATAAAAAAAGTTGAGGTTAACCCTGATATTGAAACTGATGGAGATAATTTTGATTATTGGAATAGTGTTCCGCTAAATAATGGGAGGTTTATTGATTATAATATTCACGAAGCAAACTTTGGAGAATATTCTGATGATTATGAATGGTTCTGCTCTGCGTATGATGTTATTGAACCAAATGAAGACAACGAATATCACCAAATAAATACCAATGTAACAAAACTTTTATTCAAATACAAAGACGGAGAAATCAAATACTATGATTGACTTAATTACATTATTAGTTATGATTATTTTTTTAATTTTTGCGGTGGATATTCTTACTAACAGAAGATGAAAAAAACAAGATTTAATTTATTAGAGATAAAAGACTTTTTCACAAATAAAGGTATTCAATTACGATATACTAAAAAACAAATAAGGAAAAGAATATCTTATAAATTTTGGAGACCGATTGTTCAGCAGGTAAGTTCAAATATAAATGTATCTGAGCGAAATAATGTCGTACAAAAAATATGGAGAGAAATGGATGATCGGCATTGTTTTCATACGATGACTCAATCTATTTATGATTTAGAATCTCTTGCATTATGCGTAGAAGATAATGACAATGGATATTGGAGAGAGGAGTAGAAGATATGTATCATTTCATATGTTTGAAACATTTAAACCTAATTTTCAAAATAATGTAATGGTTCAAGGTCTTTGGCACGAAGTTGCAGGTCAAATAAGATATGAAGCAGTTATGGCGGAAGAAGATGATGAAACTCAATTAAGTTATCTTTTTCCTGAATTTAATCCCGAATCTGATGAATTTGACGATTATCCTATTGACAAATAAATAAATACATGATATACTAAATACTATGAATGAAATAATAATGCAAACTTTAAAGTCTTTTCGAGACTCTCAGATTAATTTGCAAAGCGAATCTGCTCGCAAAATATTAGCAAATAAGTTAGAAGAAAATTTATTTAAGCATATAAATGAACTTATTGAAGAAGCGGTAAGTGTTATAACTAATTTAGATTAATGAATGAATATAATGTCAACGATAAAATCAGCGTGACGATGCAAGCAATTAATTTAATTTACTCTCAAATAGAAAAATTAAACCCTTCCATCGAACAATTAGATGAAATAAATAAACGACATGAATTATTAATTGACCAAGAATTATTTTGGAGTAAAGAAGATAATGCAAAAAGATTTTTATATGACTTGCAAGAATTTGGTCATTGGTTATATGAATACTTAAACCTTAAAAAATACGAAAACTTAGATATAGATTTATGAACATGAAAGATACAAATAATTGGCAAATAATGTGTGCCAGCGACATAGAAGAGTTTTTTTATGAAGGCTCAAATGAAATAGTTAGCGAAGGAGATGCAGTGGGAATCGAGATAGATAATGGAAACTCGGTGGATCTAGTTTTATTTGGCAATATTTATTGGAGCGATCAGAATTTACATTAATTATGTGTAAATACTTGAATGGTTATACCTACATTCAGAGATTTATTAAAAGGAAAATCATACAAAACTATCTTTAATCAGATATACAAAACTTATCTTAAAAAAGAAAAAAATCACAAAGTAATAGAACTTTCTCTTGATATACATAATTTAATAAAAGAAATAAGGCAATCTCAAGTAAAAAATAGTATATCTAAATCATTAATCCTTACTGAATTAGAAGATGGCGAATATGATGCAAATTTTATTGAAGAAAAAAACGACTTAATATTGTCATTAGAAAATCTAAAAGTGGAAGATATAATAAATTTGGAAGTATTAGCTCCACCAAAGTTAAATGAAATAGAAATACTAGGACATATTATTTGGCATTATTATGGCAGAACAAAAGGAAAGATTATATGAGTTTCGCATAGAGTATATTAGCGGAAATTCAGTAGGACACAATTACCATTATTATATGGCTCATAATGCAGAAGAAGCATTAGAATATCAACACGAAATGATGGATGCTAAACATTGGAATATTAAATTAGTAAAACTAGAAAGAAAATGTCCATTCTCAAATAAATGGATTGATGAAAGTGATATACTAAATAATGAACATGGATGAATCAATAGTTGAACACATTTATTATGAGCGAGGCAAAAACGACTCAAAAGATAATTGCACAAAAAAAGATTTGCAGTTATGGCAAGATGGGTACGACAAAGGATTTGCTGATGCTCACGAAAAATTTGCAAAACTATTCGATAAAAAACTTTCGGAAATCCTTGAAGATAAAGACTTTACATAAAAAGCTTGACAAGTAGTTTCGATTCTGCAATACTTTAAGAATGAGCGGAGAAGCACATTCAGTATTTTTTAGAAGAACAAATAAAACGCAAGAGTGTAATTGGGAACTTTGTCAAATTTTTGAAAGGTGGATAATGAATTCGCCTGTTAAAAAACACATGAAGTTTTATCCCGACCATATAGGTCAAGTTGAGCTTTACGAAAAGGGTGGAGAAAATGTGCCTAAATGGATGGAAAAATATTTGCGATTCGATGGAACTTTCGAGTTGATGATTTCAACCTACGAATCTTGGCATGAAGACGCAGACATATACGAATCTTTTGATCGAGCGGATAGTTTTTGTTCTTTAGCTAAAAAATTCGCAGAGCAATACAACCTAGAGTATTATGATGGGGGAATTTACGAATTAGTGGACGAACTTCAAAAAAAGGCTTGACAACATCCTAAAATTAATTTAGTTTAATAGCATGACAGATTTTATTGCAGACATGAACGCTTCGATTGCGAAGCACGAGAAAGGGTTAGCATCACAACCTCGCAAGGGTATGATGGTCTATTTAGATAAAAGCACTCCAATTTTAGTGCAGTACGCTAGTGTGGAGAGTTTCAACCAAGCAAAGTCCATAACCTCAAGAAAAGGTCAATCGAGTTGCTTGCGGAATGTTTTAGATGGCAACGGAAGATTGCAGTAACTTTTTTCTTGACAACCTTTTTAACCTATATTATAATAGAGTCTTGTTTAACAGAAAAACCTAATTGAAAAAATGATAATTGAAAAAACACAAAAAACTATTGTTCAGTCACACGATTTTGATTCTGTAAATTGTACGATTGATGCAGAAGATATGCGTTATGTTGCCTCGCTCTTGCGAAACAACTACTCCAACACTCGTCTTGCAGTCATTCGTGAGATTAGTGCCAACGCACTAGATGCGAATACAGAAGCAAATTCTAAGCGTAAGATTGAAATTGTATTACCAAGCAACATGAATCCAACTTTTTCGGTTCGTGATTTTGGCGGTGGATTAAGTCAAGAAGATGTTTTTGGCTTGTATTCCAAGTATGGCAAATCAACTAAAAGAGAATCGAACAATTATATTGGTGCATTTGGTATCGGTAAGTTCGCTCCTCTTTCTTATGGAGATAACTTTACTTGCGTATCTTATCATGGTGGAAAAAAAACATCATACAATATTTTTGTAGATGAACATGATGATACCAAGATTGTAAAATTACATGAAGAGAAATCTTCTGAACCAACAGGACTATCTATTGAAGTTGCAGTTGCAGAGTCAGATATTTCTGCTTTTAGGGAAGATACTGCAAAGTTTTTCAGATTCTTTTCGGATGAAGAGATGCCGAAGTTTCTTGGTGTTGAAGATGATTTCATCAAACAAAAAGAATTCGCATTGTCAAGTAAAAACGATAAATGGTTTTTTCTTGAAGATGACAATCATCGTTACCATTATCATGGTTCTTCTCACATCATAATGGGCAGAGTTGCATATCCTATTGATCCGCAATCTATTCTAGTTGAAAATTTTATCAAAGATGATGCGAGAAAGTTAGATATTATTCGCAACTTGCTTAAACAAAATAATTTTTATCTGCGATTACCTCTAGGTGCAGTAAAATTACATCATAGTCGTGAAGCATTAGAGTACAACAAGTCAACTCAAAAAACTCTTGTGGAAGCATTAGTTAAAACTTGCGAAGAAGTGCAAGCAATCGCAAAAGAAAAATTAGCTAATTCCGAAGACTTATGGGAAGCAATGAGAAACTATGCTAGAATTGTAAATTCAATGCCTCATCAAATGCGTTCTATTTTCGAGAATTCTTTCACATGGAATGGGTTGCAAATTAATTCATCTTCTTTTTACAGAGGTCATCAAGACCATGAGGATTGCATTATTACGCAAACAGATCGAGAATCAGACAAAGATGCGAGAGATGGATTTAAGATTCGTTCGCAGAAAACAAGTCGTGTTCATTGTCAAGATAATTCTTTATTTCTCATTCAAGATATTGAGTCTTCTCACGGCAACAACTTACGAGCAAGAACTCTATTCGCAGAAGATTCTGAACTAGAAACTATATTCTTTATCTATCCAAAAACTAATACAATTAAACAAAGAATTTTGTATGGTGATTGGCATTTCGATCAGATAGATGAAAAGCATATTAGATATACTTCTCAAGTAGAAAAGCAAAAGCCATTGCGTAGTGGAGTACGCAAAAGCAATGGTAGTCGTGCAGACATTCAGTTATTTGAAATGAGAGACAAAGACTACATATATCGTAATGCAGATTATTGGAAAAGTGTTGATGAAGATATTTCTAAACTGCAAGGCAAGAAAAAATCTGATGGATTAGTTGATGGAAAATTTATTTATGTTCCTATCAAAAATTACAAGATTGATATTGAAGGTGATGCAATTGATCTTGATCTAATGCAGAAAAGAGTGTTGTTCATTAGACAATACGCAGAAGAGAATTCGCAAGAAAAATCTTTTCGATTATTCGGTGTTCGTAGTGGAGATGTATCTAAATTAGATTCTGATTCTTGGGTTAGCATCACAGATTTTTATGTGCAATTCGCAAAGAATTACCTCAAGCAGAACCTCAAGCAAGCGAAGAAAGCGTACAAAGTAAGACTTGTAAATGACGATGGAAAGAAGCATGAGATAGCGAACCTTCAATATGATATTGGCAAGATTTTTAATAGTGCGTCTCTTCGATTAACAGAGCATTTTGACAATAACCATATACTATGTCATGTACATGATGATATAAAGTCAATCGTGCATAATAACGCTAGTAGCGTGTGCGTGAAGTTGGTTAATTATCTATCAAGTAATCACAAAGATTGGCTACAATTCAATCTTGATAGTGGCTTTACTGCAAAGCAATTCTATAAAGATATTAATTCAATTAAAACAAAATATCCAATGCTAAAGTATGCTTGCAAAAGTGTAAATACCTATGGATCAAACGACAAGGAGACAAATGAAGATATTATCAACTATATTAAAGATTGTGACAGAATTTAACTTGACAACTATTCAATTATAAACTATAATTATTTACTATGAAGAAAGTACCATATACATTAAGCGAAAATTCACTAACGATCTTTTGGGATGGCAAGCCATATACGCTTCGCAAAGATCATCCTAATTTTGTTCTTGCTCGTAAAGCTATTTATGATGCAAGATATGAAGATCTTGGAGATTTAATTGACATCAAGAAGTCAGTAGAGAATTTTGTCGAGGGTGACATTGAAGTGCGTGACGAAGTAGTTTACTACAAAGGTCATAGACTACATGGTGTTGTTGTCGATAAACTTATCGAAATGCTTCGTAACGGCATGAAAGATTCTGCTCCGCTTGTAAATTTCATCAAGCGATTGCAAGCTAATCCAAGTGCCAATTCAGTCAATGAACTCTATACATTCTTGAGCTATAAATCATTACCAAGTGACGAAGATGGTATGGTTCTAGGTTACAAGGGTGTTCAAGGTGATTATTGGTCACAAACAGGCAATGCGGATACGCTTGTATTGCAAGGCAAGACTAATGGTAGACATCAAATCTTGAACGGAGTTGGAGAGACTATCGAAGTCGCTCGAAGATGTGTTGACGATAACAAGGACAATCATTGTTCTTTTGGTCTTCATGTTGGTTCATACGATTATGCGAATAATTGGGCAGGATCAGACGGCAAATTACTTGTTGTTAAATTTGATCCATGTGATGCAGTATCAGTTCCAACTGATTGTGACTTTCAGAAGTTGCGTGTTTCAAAGTATGAGGTAGTGGCAGACATTACCGATACTAGAGTAGAGCTAAGTAAGCCTGTCTACGAGGTTAATAAGCCTATCTACGGAAGCACAGAAGACTCTGATTTAGATGAAGATGAGGGTTGCAGTGGAGATTGTGGTAATTGCGATTGTTATGATGAAGATGAAATGTCTTCAGATGCTCTAGCTATAAGAAATTATATAGAGAATAAACATGAGGATAGTGATTACCCAAGTCTAAAACAGATTCAAAGCAGAATGAAAGGTTCTGAATTAACTTGCGGGGAAATACTTGACATTGTTACTGATCTAGGTTACTATGTTTGTGAAGAATTTGGTAGACCAAGATCAATGTGGAGAGTAGAGCCAATGCAATTTTAATTAAAAGAAAAATTATTATGAATAACACTACAACAAATACAAAGTTGCTTGATGTAATATCTCAAGCGAATGAAGCTCAAGTCGATTCAGTATGGGCAATCTTGAAATACAAAGAGATTGGTATTTACCGCAAGATTGCTTGTATGTGTGAAGTTCTTGGACTTGATTTTCAAGAAGTTCTCGATGATTTACCGCAAGATGAAGAAGGAAGAATCTTGGATTATAAGACTCGTCACATGATCCATGATACTCTTATTGGTGTTTCGTAATGAAGTTTACCAAGGCAAAGGCATTAAGCCTTTACTTGGGACTTAATAGAAATACTGATGAATTCAGAAAGCAAATAATCGTTCAAGGGTTCAACGAGATAGATCAAGGCAGTTATAAGTCAATTTTCTCAAAAAATAAGTTGGGTTATGTTATCAAGATCGCTCGTTCCCTTAACGATGAATTTGCAAAGTTACCAAGTAAACTAAAAAATTTTTACATTAAACCATATTATATTGACGAAAGAATTGTGATACAAAAAAAAGCAGATACAGAAAATTCAGAAGAAGCAAGGCAAGATATAGCCGACTTAATTGGACAGGATTCTTGTTGCGATTACGATATTTGGGAAGGTAATTGCGGTCATCTAAATGGAGAACCTGTTATTTTCGATTTTGCTGAGATATAAAATATTGATAAACAAAGACTTAAATTAAAAGAAAAAAAACTCTTGACATTCCTTACGAATCGTTCATACTTATAATCATGAATATTGCACAAAATACATTGAAAGACAAAGCTCTCGATTTAGTCGAGTCCATCACTCCTGTTAAAAGCCTTCTCGAAACCGCTAAAGCAGAACGAGAAGAGAATCCTCACAAAGATGTAGATCAATTTTTTGCCAATCTTAGATTTGGCTCAGTCAAAAGTGAGACTGATTATTGGGCTAATCTTATTCCTCAAGATGATTCAGAAATGTTTGCTCGTTGGGTATTTGCGATTATGAGCGTTCATACTACTTGGGAGAGCAATGTACGAGGTTACGAAGTTGCCATGAGTGATCTTTCTTGGACTATATCCAAAGACAAGCTCAAGCAAATGATTGTTAAAGCTAAAGTGGGCTTATATGAGCGTAGAGAGCGTGGATTATGGGAGTTAGCAACCAAGTTTCGTGAAGACTCAAGTCAATTCAAGAAACAAGACGATGAGACTTGGCAAGAATGTCGCAATCGTTTAATCGGAAAAATTTATGGGCTAGGTAACGCAAAGACAACTTACGCTCTTGCACTTAGCTACCCAACTGAATCGCAACTTTGTTGCCTAGATGTTCATCTGTTGCGTTTCATGGGGCATGATCTATCTAATGGTCATGCAAGTAGCCTCAAGGTCTACGAGAAGATGGAGAACGAGTGGCTTGCTCGTTGCAACAAGTACGGCATTTCACCTAATGTCGCAAGAGAGATGTATTGGAACAAGGTTCAAGGCAGAAGAAATTCTCGCTATTGGAGTTACTGCTTAGAAAGGTAATTTATGAAAGTTACAAAATATGAGGTAAAAGCATTAGAAAATGTTTTAGGTTGTATGAGGCATTATGTTCTCATTGGTCATGTTAAAGATGAATATACAAAGGCAGAATGGAATGCGATCAAGCGAGCAATTCGCAGAGTGGAAGCATTACATCACAAAATGGAAGATAGTTTTTTAAATGAATAAGTCATACGAAATTGAAATAGGATTAACATCCGAAGATATTGAAAATATTTTGAAGAATGAAATGTCAACACTACATTTTTTACCAACAGATGACACTGAATACGATGAAAGGATCAGTGTTCGCATAAAGAAAGTGGATGACGATGCAACATTATCGGAGTGCATGAATTTAGTTGTTGACAACCTCACAGAAGTTTAGTAAGATACTTAAATGACAAAAGAATTGACAGAACAAGATTATTTTTTAGATCAAGTTGCGGAATTAAATGAAGATGCGATTGTGTTAGAACCTCAATCAACTTTTAATCGAGCGATTATTGGATTTGATGTAAATGGAGTGCTTATTTATTCGGCAAACAAGATCATTCATGCACTTAGTAAAGTTGACGGAATGACCACTGAAGAAGCAATAGAGTTTTTCGAGTATAATACGCTTGGAACATTTCGTGGAATGGATAATCCAAACAAGCCTATATTTGCATACGATGAGTTTATTTTCTAAAATTTTTAATATTTTTAAACCTAAACAAAAATTGAGCAAGACTCAATTAAACAAAATTATTCATCAATCTATCTTTGAAAATGAGAAGTCATTCGAGAATCTCGGTGATGAAATGGATTACGATGGTATGGGTAACTATGGTAGGTTTCCTCCAATCATAGGTGACGATTATCCAACTTGCGAACAAATTATAAAAGAATACAATGAATCACAAAATTCTAAGTAAAGTGCAAGAAGAAAAAGATCAAATTAACGATCTCAAGAAACATATCAAAGACTTGGAGATGGAATTGGAATTTCTTTATGTGCGAGAGCCAAATGAGGTAAGATACATTTCTGATCTTGAAAACAAAGTAGATCAATTATACGAAGAATTAGATTCAATTAATTATGAGTGAAGAAGAAATAGATGTTGACGAAATGCGTTATCAACTCGCAGAACAAGAAGCAATGAATATGAATGTTGCGGATATAATCAACTTATTGATTGATGGATGCGAAGGACTAGATAACATATCAGATATAGATATAATCGAAGAATATAATAAAGTATTCAAAGATTAGTCTTGACAAGATAATCAATCTAATTCATACTTATATTTATGCAAACATATAGACAAGCACTAACAGAAGAGTTGCAAAGATTGGTCAAACAAGAATCGTTCAAAATTCAGTACGCAAAGGACATACTTGAATTGTATGATGATGAGGTTGAAGATCATAGCGATACGACTGCATACGAGAAAGCAATGCAAGATATTGATAATGTAAAAAATGGAGAATGGGATTTATGAAAATTAAAAACAAATGGGACGAAACTTTTGAAGTGAATGTTGGAGATTGGGTTGGGTTTAAATCTGATATTGAGCAAAGCGGAAAAGTAAAACAGATTCAGTCAAGAGGGGTATTGATAGTTGAAAACAAAAATGGATTCGATGGAGACTATATCGGTGGAGATACCGAAGCATTAGTTGGATTTGATGAAGTGTGGAAAGAAAATCATTAAACAAGATTAATTATGAAGTTAACAAAATATCAAAAAGCTAGAATGTTGGAATATGGTTGGGATGTTGTCGAAAACGAAGTTGATGGTGAGATTCAGAATTGTTCTTGGATTAGTCTTGATGCCGAGGATGGAATCATCTATAATGATGCAATTAAACTTTTTGGCTTGACAGGAGACAAAGAACTGATTAAGTTATTGGTTGTAGGCACAATAGAAGAATGAACTTAGAAGACAACATAGATATTATTTTTAACGAAGCAGAAAGTAATGCGTTGGGAGAAAACAATTACGATTTGCTTGAAATTATTGAATCAACAAAAGTAGAACTACTAAACTTAATTGCACAAAAAAATGGATTATTTTAATCACAAAAGAGTAAATTGGAAAACATGGAGTCCACAAGACATTGTATTTAAAAGCAATCAACTGATGAAAAAAGTTGCACCAAGCGAAAATGTTTTATCTTGGAGTAGCAAAGCAGATCGTGACAGAAAGATGTGCGAACGAACCAATGGCAAGTCAATTACATCAAAAAATTGGCAAGGTCAAAGCATGACTTATCATGGTGGAGAGAACTACAAAGGTGTTATGGTTCAAATGAAAGATGCCAAGAGTGATTTTCCATCGTTCAATATTGATTTTATTGACCAAACAGAAAGACTAGATAGCGTTGGTAACTTAAAAGGTAATCTTGGTGTATTAGTTTACCTCAATTCTTTTCATAGTAATTTCTCATGGAATAAATGCCCTACAACAGGTAATTGGGTCAAGGTAAGCACAGGTAAATTTACACCATTGCGAGAAGGTTATCGTATGTGCTATGGCGGACAAGGAGACGCAAATGCTATGGACTTTGATGAATTTCACGAAATGATTTGTATCACAGAAGCATTGCGAGATTTGCTTATTGAAGTTATAATTCCAACTAAAAACGGAGAAGTCCTAGACTTAGTTGCATGAGAATTTTCGTTAATTCAACTATTCTCATTTTATCAAATAGTCAAACTGATATTGAATTCGCAAAACGCACCAAGTTAAAAGAAGTAAAAAAATGATAGAATTACCTGATATATTTTATGCAATTAATATATTCACAGGGTGCATTTTAGTCTTGCTATTTCTTTTAATTATGACTAACATTGACTAATGAGTTACTCAATTATAGAAGGTTGCATTAGACAAAGCTTAGATTTACCAATTATGAAAGACGAAATTTTAGTTGAAGAAAAAAAATTAAAGAATAGAAGAAATCCTTTATTTGTGATTACATCGAGTCATGCGGAAGCAATCAATAACATGACCCGCAAGAAGAGTATTGACGAAGTTGATCTTCAATGCCTTAAAGACTTAGGTTTTGCGGTTGCTTATAATAAGCTTGACGAGAATGGAGATAAATGCTATATTAAACATAACGCAAGAACATTTAAAGAATACATGGACAAAAAGAAAGTTGAACTTTAAGTATAACATAACACATAAAATACAGGATAAAGAAGAGATTATAAGATTCCATTCAAAGAAGAACATGATTGACTACTTAAATAAAAACAAAAATTATTTAAATACATTAAATCATGTATATTTGAATTTCAAAACTATCAAACTACCATTAACACAATCAAGTTGGAGAATATCAAAATGCAAGAAATAATAAAAAAAATATATGATCGTATGGAATTTTGTGCAAACGCACACACGAATTGCCAAGCAACAGAAAAGCAATACATATTAGAAATTAGTTTATTGAATGAAGTTTTGGATCAAATTGAAACATTTCCTTGGGAAAGTCATCAAGAAGAGCTTAATTAGAATTTTGAATCAATGAAAGATAATTATAATAATTTATTTTTACATTTAACAGATCGTTGGCAAGATGGAGAGTATTCTCAAGTTGCAGATTGCATTAAACATCACCATCATTTCTCAAATCGAGCTAATTTAATAGATTTTTGCGTATATCTATCTAAACACTTGGGAATCAAAGAATTAAATATCCTTCAAAAATTAATTTAAAAAAGTATTGACACATCACAACTAATGATCTAGTATTTTAAATATGACAAAGAAATTGCAGACACTATACAAAATCGACACTAAAGGTAAATTGCGTGAATGGACTATGCACATTGATGGTGCATCATTCTATGCAGTCAAAGGTCTTGTAGATGGCAAGAAGACAACTGACAAGCCAACAACTACAATTGCCAAGAATGTAGGGCGAGCAAACGCAACTACTCCACAAGAGCAAGCATTGTTGGAAGCTCAAGCTAAATTTCAAAAGAAATTAGATAGTGGATATGCTCTCAATGAGATAGATGCACAGAAAAAAAAGTTCTACGAGCCTATGCTCGCACACAATTACAAAGATCGTCAAGATGAATTAGTGGGCAAGTATCCTGTTTTTTCCCAACCAAAACTTGATGGTATTCGTTGTATTGTTCGTAAAGAAGGTGATACGCTCATAGGAAGGACTCGCAAAGGGAAGGAGATAGAGTGCATCCCTCACATCCTAAAAAGCTTAAATGGGTTCTTTCTCGCCTATCCAAATGCTATTCTTGATGGCGAGCTATACAATCACGATCTGCGAGATAACTTTAACAAGATTACATCACTTGTTCGCAAGCAAAAACCAATCAAGTCAGATAAGATGACTGACAAAGCATTTGACAAGAAAGTCACAGAATACAAAGAAAGATTATCTGAAGCGGAAAATACAATACAATATCATGTATATGATGCACCAAGAATAAATGATACAATAAATGAAAAACAATCATTTGACTTTAGAATAGATGAATTAAAAGAACATCTAACACAAAACAAACAGATTATATTAGTCGAAACAAGTGAAGTTTATTCAAAAGGGAATTTAAATAGTTTGTATGGTCAGTATCTCGAACAAGGATA
>Ga0315320_10000708_pt1 | contig 27513 bp, 40 predicted proteins | sample M140m21515metaG_FD_203458 | JGI IMG/M metagenome (GOLD analysis project Ga0315320, IMG submission 203458) | Ammonia-oxidizing marine archaeal communities from Monterey Bay, California, United States - M1 40m 21515 | ecosystem: Environmental > Aquatic > Marine > Coastal | place: USA: California... | reverse complement strand
AAAAATATTGTAATGCATCACCAAAATATTTCGAAACAGGTATAATATGACCTTTCGCATTTTTTGCTTCTTTAGCAGTTATACCTCCGAATATTTTTTTACTATTGAAGCTCATATTTACATTATTTGAATCATCTTTTTTTAATCGTATCTTATACACGGGTGTATTACCCACTACCAAATTTATATTTAAATCGCATAAATAATACTTTTTCCTGAGTGAAATATATCTATTGGGTAACAAATTTTGAGTTAACAGTTCTAGATTTGCATGAACACCTTCACTCACCATTTTCCGACCCGGGTCAAAAGCTTGACCATATGTTATTAATGTGTTCACATCTGTCGTCGAATTATTAGCTCTTTTATGCTCTCGTATAAAACGAGTGATTGAACTTTCGTTGCTATCCGTATATTCTTGGTCCACAGCAATGTTAATGTTTTGTGGATTCGGTGTTGATACACTTTTACCGAATTTTGTCTGAAATTTATAATTGGTTGCACTATTTTTATATTTAGTCTCTGATAGATATGTTTTTATCTTTTTCTCCCACTGCGCAGGGAAATTTGTCAAAGAAGATGTTAAAATCTTTGGTCCGCCCTTTTTTGTTAGTTCTAGTGAATTAATATTCTGTATGAATGATGTATCCCAACCCTTTACCACTAATTTTTTCTGTGTTTGTGAAAAAAGTGTAGTGTCAATAAACCAGGTATCTAGTGTTTTTGTTATATATTTATCATGAACACCATCCAACCACATAATGAAAACTAAGTCTGTAAACTCCTCCCTCGATATCTTTTTTTCAATCTCTATTGGTTTAGATGGTATACATCTTTGATTGATTCCTTTCATAATTTCTGGTAATTTGGTGTAATTGGAGCCAACTATTTTTGTTCTGACAGCGAGAGGTAAATCTTTTATGAATAGACTTACCAAAGAAGCTGTATATTCTGGGCGTATTCTATTATTATTTGGAATACTAGAAATATATTCATTAACTTTGTTTGTAATCTGGGTAGATTCCGTATCTCTATTCAATTGATTTTTTACTTTTTCGATATTTTTGTTATTCGCCATAATCATACTTGCAAGTTTTGGAACCGTATCTTCTTTTTTGGGATTCTTACCAACACTTTTAGCAATTTCAATTAACTGTTTTTTAGTTAATTTAAATTCAAGTATATCTCTTAAATTTATCAAGTTTATTATATTTTTATTATTATTTATCTTTGGAGAATTGTTGGGCGCCGCGGCGGTGTTCACCTTATTGGGTTTGTTGTTCACGGTGTTGTTACCCACACCAGTGTTGACCTTGTTGTTCTTGTTGTTCACGGCGGCGCGGAGTTCGCGATTCCTTGCTTTGAGCCGAGTATATACCTTATTTAAATCGGTGTCGTTTTTAGCGTTTTTTATTAATTGAACGAAAGTCTCCAAGTTTTTAAATTTATAGTTTTGGATTTCAGATGTAATTGTATTTTTTTTATTATTGAAAGCCTTCTTGGCGTTTGCAGCAGCCTTATTAGCAGCAGCCTTAGTGTTTGCATTAGCCCTAGCCTTGTTAGCAGCAGCCCTAGCCTTGTTAGCAGCAGCCCTAGCGTTTGCATTAGCCCTAGCGGCGGCATTTGTGGGTCTAGAATTCGCATTAGATTTGACAATTCCATTATTACTTGCACCACTTAAGGCATTACTTAAAGCACCACTCAAAGGACCCCTCGGACTCATCACACCACCAGGTTTATTTACAGAACCTATAGATTCAGTATTACGATTTGCTTGCATTGCCGAGTTATTTCGACCATTGGGTCTGCCACCACCCGTCCTTTCTTTCTGTAAAAAATTACGAGTTTTGTTTTTATAATTTTTCATTTTAGCATTATACTGTTGCATAAATGTCGAACGATCAAACACACTTTTCTTGTTATTTATAAATGTATTTAAATTTTGCTTGTATGTAGGTAATAAATTTCTATTGTTAGTCAATCGTGCTTTGAGATTCTCTATATCCCGATTTGATAAACTCATATCTATTATCACCTGAGAAATAATTTTGTGATATTACTTTAAATGACTGGGTTCGTACTTGATATGTTTTCCAAGCCAGAGCCAGAGCCAGAGCCAGAGCCAGAGCCAGAGCCCAAACTTCCCCCAAAGCCTGAGCTCCCCCCGGTACCTATGCATCTACTGGATCGAAGTATGGCATTAGAAACCAAGTCTATGAATGAACGAAAAAGACGTCCCACATATTTACCTGGGCGTTGGATTCATAAATTGTGTGGTCTCAAACGCAACATAGTGTTAGTCAATAAGACCGACCATCACGTGAAATTCACGATTAAGAAGATTCCAAGCTGTAAATGCTTCATGTCGACGTGTAAAATACTGTTACCGAGTGGTGCTGGTATCGAGGGTCAATTTGAGAATCAAGAGAATCAAGAAATTCAAGAAATATTACTGGGACCCATGACTGATGAATATATCGATCACTGTGTGTATCTACTTCCAAGTAAAAATGTACTCGTCACCTTGGAAATGGAGGGAAAAATGATTTTTAAAAATAGAAAGATGGGTTCATACGATAAGTACACATGTCGTAATTACCTATTTTCTAGGGTGGTCTAATTTTTTTGTCAGTACATAGTATTATGGTGAACCTAAACAATGGTGGTAATGTCATCATGACTCAAGCGCCAAATTTGGATTTTGTACCAAATGTGGAGATGCCCAATGCACCAAATTTGGTGAGACCCAATACGGTGAGACAGTTAAGAGCCAGAGCTGAATTTCACGCACGGATGGCAAATCTTGAAGCAAAAATCAAGGCTGAGGAGAAAGCCCGAGAGAAGGCTATTAAGAATGCCGTTAAGAAGGCTGCTGCTAAGAAGGCTGAGGAGAAAGCCCGAGAGACGGCTATTAAAAATGCCGCTAAACAGGCTGAGGAGAATGCTCGACGGGAGGCTGTTAACAGGTCTAAAGCCGAAGCTACGGCAGCGAAGGCTGCAGCTAGAGCCAAACGAGAAAAGTCGAATCGTAATATTGCTGCTGCGAAGAAAGCTGCTGAGAACGCCAAGAAGGCTGCTGAGAACGCCAAGAAGGCTGCTGAGAACGCTGAGAAAGCCAAGAAGGCCAAGAAGGCTGCTGAGAACGCTGAGAAAGCCAAGAAGGCTGCTGAGAACGCTGAGAAAGCCAAGAAGGCCGCTGAGAAAGCCAAGGAAGCTGAGAAGGCTGCTGAGAACGCTGAGAAAGCCAAGAAAGCCAAAAAGGCTCAAGCAAATGCTCTGGTTCGGATTGTAAATAAAAAATGGTCAAACATCAAATCCAGTACCATGACCAGAAACCAAAAGAAAAAGATGGGTAAGAAGATTTATTATACTGCCGCACCCAAACTTCATCCAAATAGAGGTGGTAATACACAGGCTTTTCAGGTTTTTAGCAATGCGTACGACAAATTTAAAACATATGTTAATCGAAACTGACCGAACAGTCAAACGAATTACAACGACCCTGTCCAAGTATGTCATACACGACTTCCCCATCGACGATCTCCTCCTCGATGAGTAAATCCTTGAGTTCTTCCAACTTGTCCTTGTTATCCGTCAACATCTGGAGTGCATACCTGTAACACTGCGACACGATGGTTTCAATCTCGTTATCCACCTTAAGAGCGGCTGATGGAGACAGGTTACGGTAATCATACTTATTCTTACCAAAGCCATAGGTTGTTACCATTTCACGGGCAATCTGGTAGACCCTAGCATAATCAGAACTCGCACCAGTTGTGACACGGTTAGCTCCATATATAACCTCCTCAGCTGCACGGCCACCTAGGGCAACGAGGATTTGAGCGAGTAGGTACTCTTTCGTGTAGAATGGACTGTCCGCATTATCCTCTGAGGGTTGGAAGAAGGTCACACCACCCGCAGCACCTCGGGGCATGATAGAAACCTTGCGGACTTTGTCATAGTCTGGTACGAGAACACCGATGATGGCGTGTCCAGCCTCATGGTACGCCACAAGCTCCTTCTTACGGAAAGAGTATTTCACATCACCCTTAGCACCTACAACAATACGCTGATAGACATTCTCAGTAATATCGTTTGTAATGGTACCGTCACCATCCTTGACAGCCCTAATAGCACACTCATTGAGAAAGTTTGCCAAGTCAGCACCTGAGAAACCAGTCGTCTGCTTAGCGATGTTCTTGAGGCGCACATCGGGTGCAAACTTCTTACCCCGAGCGTGAACCCCAAGAATCTTGAGGCGACCCTTAACACTCGGAAGGGACACCTGAATCTTACGATCGAAACGACCGGGGCGGAGCAGTGCATCATCTAGGATATCAATCCTATTTGTAGCAGCAATCACCACGATACCAGTCTCGTTGTCAAAACCATCCATCTCAGTGAGAAGCTGGTTGATAGTCTGCTCACGCTCATCATTACCAGGTGTAGTAGTTCCACCACGCTTCTTACCAACAGCATCAATCTCATCAATGAAGATGATACATGGTTGATTTTCACGCGCTTGTTCAAAGAGTTCCCGGACGCGCTTAGCGCCAACACCAACGAACATCTCGATGAAACTCGCGGCAGAGCACTGTAGAAAAGGGACACTCGATTCACCCGCGATAGCACGAGCTAGAAGGGTTTTACCAGTACCCGGAGCACCGGCGAGGAGGGCACCACGTGGGATTCGGGCACCACTTCCATAGTACTTTTCAGGATTTTTAAGAAAGTCAACAATCTCCTCGAGCTCATCCTTAGCTGTGTCTATACCCTCAACATCCTTGAAACGCGTGGTAACTTCCTGTTCTATGTTAAATTCAGCAGACTTCATGAAAGGGTTGGACATTCCCATACCACCTTCACCTCTAGGGGTGAATAGGGTACGACCGAGGGTAAATATATAAGCAATAAAAAAGAACAAGACAACATTTTCAATGAGAGAAGTAGGTTGGGTATTATCTATGAGAACTTCAGTCTCACTTTCCATTAAAGTCTGCCACAACTGCTCATTCTGTGGGATTGAAACATCACCATAATCCCCATTCTCTTCCTGAAACACTGCTATGTTCTTGTTGGGTCGTATGACTACGGAATGGAGTTCACGGTTCTTAATCCCTTGGATAAACTGTGTATATGTTCTTGGGTGATATTCTGCCTTTCGTTCTTTGGTATCAACTTTGACAGTGGGTGCGGCAAAGCCTTTTCCAATACTGAACATACTTTATAGTAAAGTGGGGATTGTTTTAACCCACTTTTTCGGCATACGTGGCATCTTATCTTTCGTCTATTATGTTCACATATCTCGAAATACCCACATGTGTCACACAATTCTCTCAAATCTCCATGTATACACAAATATCCACCATTACACACAGTACAACGAATCAAGTTTAGACCATGTGGACATGACATTCCTATTTAAAGATGTGTTTATATTTTTAAATAGTATGAGTGTAAATCTTATCGATGTTGATAATGGTAAATATATGGTCTCTATTATTGCAGATGATGAGTATATTGGACCAAATATAGCTATGGGGCGTGAATGGGATGGATGGATGCGTGATGATATTAAGACGTATTATAAGGAAGGTACTGATATATTAGATATTGGTGCAAATATTGGTTACAACACTCTTATGTTTTCTGATTATGGACCAGTAGCTTCATTTGAACCAGTATTTCACCAGATAGTGGCAAAGAATGTGAAGCAAAACCCAATCAAACACCCCGTAAATGTATATACGTGTGCACTGTCAAATGAACAGAAAGTGACTGAAATATTTATACCGAGTCATGGGTGTCAATCTAATACACATATTAACTATGGGGGTACCAGTTTTCACCTAGAAGGAGATATGAAAGGTATGGCTGTAGAGGTTCCATGTGAAATACTAGATGATATTTATTCGGGTATACCATCAATTATTAAGATTGATGTAGAGCATCACGAAATGCAAGTTTTAGAAGGTGCTAAAGAAACTATAAAGAAGCATATGCCGACAATTCTCATAGAGATCCACGATTTCGATAATAACCCAGTGGCTAAATTTTTAGAAGATTTGGGTTATGATAAACCAGAAGAGAGACCTGAAGCCGTTTATTTATACAAGGGTAAATACTAATTATACATTCGTTTCGAATAACCAATAACTGCACACGTTATCCTCTTACCCGCGTGTCCAGTTGTTAAACTGTCATTATGACCACCCATTCCTAAGTCATCCATATCCTCATGAATAACCACCGACCTCCCAATAACGTTGGCTTTGGTTCCTCTCAATTTGACCAAACCGTCTTCCATTCTAAATTTAGCAATACCCTTTGCGTCAAAATGAATATTACCTAAATCTCCTACGTGTCTCTCCTTAGACGTAGGTCCTCCATGCTGTTTATTGTAAGGGTTAAAATGTGCACACGCACCCATACATTTGTCACTTAAATCACCAGCTTCGTGTATATGAATTCCATGTGAACTATTTTTGTATTTAGTAGATTTTAGATTCCCTTTAATTACAACTTTAGCCCCTTTTTCTTCAAACTCTATAATACCCTTAATATGGGGATGATCGAATAAAGTTGTTGCTACAATCATTTATTAGATTCTAAGATTTTATATCTCGCAAAACTCATCTTATCCATCATGTAATATAACCGATACGAATCAGTTATACTTGGTCTCCTGTATTGTTCTGGCATGCATTCTGGGATGCCTTCTTGAGAATAATAAGCCGTCTCACTCCGCCTTTCTTCAAAATGTGAAGGTTTGTTATCATACAACCACATGAGGTGTCTCGCACATGTGTGAATCTTTCCATAACGACGTGTATACTCCAAAGTTAGAGCAATACCTATTCTACATGCGTACAAGTAATTATCATGACTTGATGCAATCCACATGGTCATGGGGTGTTTCTTGTGTGCTGGTTTGTATCCTCTAGTTTCACCATCTTTCATAAATGGTGCGCATTCACGGATAATATGTTCCTCATTGGAAAAGTGCCAAGCAGTGTAAAGCATTTGACATATTTCCAATTGGATTTTAACGACATGTTGATCACATGACCAATGAGCGATTTCGATTGGTATTAGTGATAAAAAAAATATATTCATAAAGTGTATTTTATTTAAACAATAAAGCTAACTTAGGTGCACTTTATTCTCCATCAGAGACATACTCCTCCTCCACTTCTTCTTCATCTTCTTCATCTGGTTCAACATCTAAAGTTTCCTCCTCCTCGGGTTCATCAGACTTTGGAGGTTGGTCCTCATCTTCGATTGGTTCGACGACATCTTCGTTCAATTCTGGTTCTTCTTCTTTCTTTTTTATCTTTTTTACTTTTTTGGTTGGTTCTTTGTCAAATATCTTTGTAAATATCTTTTCAATCCTGAGAGCTTCCCGTTTCCGCTTTTCATTATTTTTTTCAATCCTTTGTAAAAATTCTTTACTAAATCCATGTGATTTGTATGCTTGTAGAACCATTTTAAATGGTGGTCTTTTAGCATGCTTGTAGTATTTAGCGTATAATTCTGCAATAGCAGAGTTAATTTTCACTCTCACAATACCACTCTTCAATACTCGAAGATTTACTTGAACACGATCACCAAATATAAGTTCTGGTTCTTTCGGTGGTTCTGGGTATATCCTCGGTTGTACTATAGGTAATTGTGGATTTACGTAAGGAAGACCCATTTTTTTATAATTCTCTTCCAGTAATTTCAAATAATCATCTTGGTGATATACCGGCTCTTTCACAAACTTGAATTGTATTGTGGGTTTGGACTGAACAATACGACCAACAAACGTATCATCGGGTACACCTCCACGAATGTGAGAAGTCTGAACTTTAACACGCTGGGATGGCTTCCTGTACATCTTGATTTTTGGAGATGTTATCCTCTAACTTAGGTGTTAGAAAGAAATCGATCTCACATCGAATTACATGTTCGGACTGTTGGTTCATATGTGTGTAGAGTGGTCCCCAAATTTCGATGACTTTACGCTCCTTATCATACCAAAGGTAATCAAGTCCAAGTTTCTTCGTAAGCCAATAAAACTTCTTACCAGTTTTACCGATGAATGAAAAAATCTGATCCTCTGTGTAATCAGACACGTTCATTTGGGAGTAGTGAGCATTTGGGGGTTGATACGGAGCCATCGTTTCTCTTATCCTTAGTAGCCTCCATTTGTTTAAGTAAGTTTCTCACATGCTTTTGAGAATAAACTTGATGTTTATTTTTCTTGTCATTTTTGGTTACACGCTTTTTGGGTTCTTTGTAGTCCATAATTGTTACTGGATGAGATATTTTATTTGACGACTTAGGTTTCATCTTCATCAACAAGAGATACATCATCTTCACTCTCGTCAGTTTCACTTCCACTACATGTAAAATCTTCATCCTCACTATCATCAATAATCTCATACCCTCGATGAGTGTGTACATAAAGACCAGTCTTTTCTAAATTTTCTACATCATAAAAACCAGAAACAGACTCTTTACTCACAGATTCAACATCTTGGCTAAAATTAAATACACTTGAATGAACTCTTTCTAGAAAATTAACAGCATAATTGTGTTCGCTTTCTTGAACAACACGAGCTATTTGTGTCGTATCATCATCACATTTGACGTCAACAATCATGTATAATATGTTTAAATTTTAAATCTTTAATAACATTAATGGATAATCTAAAGAGCTGGGGTATACATTACATATCAAACAGAGAAATTGCACCAAATGACGCGGTTATGTTTGATATAGATGATACTCTTATTTTCACAAATGGGGAGCCTAATAAACCAATAATAGAACTTTTACATGAAGCACTTGGTATGACCTACAAAATTGTTATCATCACAGCTCGCCCACCTATAGATCATAACATTGAACGAACTATGAAACAATTATACGAGTATGGTATTCCATACGATTATATAGGGTTTACTAGTCCATTAAATAAAGGTATTATGAAACAACAATTACCTTATAATTTCATTTTATCAGTTGGTGATATGCCAACCGATCTTACAGACTCTGAACACGTACTCAACATTTCCAATTTTTTCCACAGTTGAGACAGCTTACAAACACTGTCATAGGTTCATCAGCTGATCGTGTTTGCATTTGATAATACGTGGTCTTCATCGATTTACAATGCCCACACTTGAAGAATCCAACTAGGTTTTCCTTAGCTTCTTTAGCGAGATATTGCTTTCTTAAATCCTTATGAATTCTTTCCTCTTGTAATTTGGCATATGGACCATCCGACCATAATTGTTCAGGTCTCATATCCATTAGATCTATAACACTTACCACCTTTGATTTAATTTTTTCTTTTAGTTCTTCTGAATTTATTAAACACTTTTGAATAGACAAAAACTTATGCTTATAAATACTTGTAAAGTGGGGATTATCCCATGCAGGTTGACTACGACATCTATCGTGTGAATGATTCAGTATACACTTCTCGAGATCTGTACATATCTTATCATCTTTTGTGATGTCGAGAAGGGTAGATAATTTACCAATAACAAACTCACGTGTTGAGTTCATTGTTCTTATCCTATATATTTACACTGTTTTTAAACCACTTAGGGCAACGGAAGACCTTCATAAGGATTATTGCGTTGACAATCCTCCATATTTTCAGGCGAACAAGTATCAAAGAATCCACCAACACGACGAGTGGGGTTTGTGTCATAGTCTTTAGTAACGTAGTGATAATCTAAACGTCCAGAACCATCGGCGACATACTTCTCCTTACGGTTAAGAAAACCGAGAATACATATAGCTACAAAGAGAACTACAATATATCGTATAGCTGTGCGATTAGTCGCATTCATTTTATAGTTTACTGACATTTTTTTATGAGAGTATCCTAGATGACTAAAGCAATTCTTATTTGTGAGAATATAGGTCATGTTCAAGAAATAGACCTAGATATCACCCCAAGTAAGAATGAAATTTTTAAACTTTTATGTGGACGACAAACTTTTATAGGACAATGGCCTGATATAGATGTCGTGATTATGAAACCAGAGGATGGTAAAACTAAGAATGAAAATGTTTTACCCCCACCGTTCGATGTAGAAGAAGTATATGGAAAGATATTACTCGTACGTATGGATGAAAATTCAGAACCACAAGACTTTACATTAGATGAATATAACTCATTTTGTATTAGGGATGAAAGCATCCCCATTTAATACCGCGTTTGAATACTTCATACATAACTGAAAATGTACATAAGCAAAATCCATAACATTCTTTACAACTGGTTTACCGGGTAGAGGATTTTCGTCAATAGCAGCAGCCATATTAATCTTTTTGTCACCGTTCATCGATTTAGCCATCGTTGCACCGAGATGTTTTAGCCACATTACGTGTGCTTCATTGTTACAGTCAAACGGTTTTACAAATTCTGCAGCCATTTATATTACTTACGATTCTTTTCTATAAGTAGACGCGCACTGGGATCAGTCACTTTGGTCCATTTAGGTCTCCATATTTCTGAGATGAGATGATCATTCTCACGTCCATACATTCGCCAAAATACCTGACGGTAGAGAGCTTCCTCCTTAGTTAGTGGTACATTGTGATAATTTGATTTCAAACGTATTTCACTGAACGTTGCATCATCAATTTCTCCTTCTGCGTATTTCTTAATTTCGTCAACCCAATTTGTACCAACTGCATCACTCATACCATCCTTCTGTCTCCATAGGATGTCATGTGGTAAATACCCCTCAAAGGCTTCGCGAAGTATGCGTTTTTCCATTTTATCAATTTTTCCATTTTGATTAATTCTCATACAATAATCAATAAAGGTCTTATCCAAAAATGGTACAATAAGATCTAAACCATGGGCACCTGCACATCTATCCGCGCGTAGCCCATCAAATTGGTGAATAAGTCGAAGACGTCTCATATTTTCCGATGCAAACTCTTCAACACCTGGTGCACTATGAAAATATAGATATCCACCTAAAATTTCATCACTTCCTTCACCCGAAAAAATATACCGACAATTAGTTTTCTGTTTAATATATTTACACAGAAGCCACATAGGCGTACTTGCACGCACAGTTGTCGTATCATAAGATTCGAGTGAATGAATGACATCATTTATATGAGAAATACCTTCTCCTACTGTAAATTTAACTTCTGTATGTTCTGTGTTTAAATACTTGGCGACTTTTCTAGCAGCTTCAAGATCAGGGCTTCCATCCAACCCAATTGAGAACGTTTTAATTTTACCCAATTTCCTAGTTGCAATAGAAGCTATGAGACTACTGTCAAGACCACCTGAAAGAAGAAAACCAATATCTCGTTCTGTTGTTGCAAGGCGTTCATGTACTGAATGTTCAAATGTTTGGCGCATCTCATCGCGTGTGCAGTCATTTACGTATTTATTCACACGCCAATATCCACTGTGATAACATACAAAGTCATCGAGATAAGAATCATAGATGTGACCCGGTGGGAAAATATCAATCTTAGAATTTAAAAAAAGTAGAGCCTTTACCTCACTAGCAAATGCAATAGAGTTCTCCGCGTATCGAGTATAAAATAACGGTCTTACACCGACTGGATCTCTCGCAGCAATAACTTTTTTACCATCAGTATAAACGAATGCAAAATCACCAGTTATCGCATCAAGAGTTTCCAAAACGCCTAAATATTCGATCATTGGTATTAAAACCTCACAATCACTCGTACCCTTTTCAAAACCAGTTCTAAATTTCTTATGATTATAGATTTCACCATTACATATCAACATAGATTTATCACTCTTAAAAGGTTGCATACCTGTGGGTGTGAGATCATTGATTGCGAGTCTATAAAAATCCATACGACATTTTCCAAGTGTTCGGGTACTGTAATCATCGGGACCACGATGATGAAGAAGGTGATATCCAGCCTCCACTTCTTCACCAAAAAGTGCAAAGATCCCACACATTTTTATAATACAAGTCACTTTATTTTTAAGCTAAAATCCATCCACTCACCAAAATCTTCTGGGTTAGCGACACCATCCATCTCTTGCCCAGACATTTTTATACTTTCACTATCATTACCAAAAATCACGTCAAAAGCTATTATACAGTAAAATGAGACGTTTGTTCTACATGCTATTTTATCTAAAGTAGTAAAATCAAATGTTTCAATATCCAATGAACGTTTTATAATTCGAGGAGAACCATATGGAAATTTTACCTCTTCATTTAATTCTAACTTTCTATTTTCTGAAGACATATCTAGAGAGGGCCATATACGATTTCTTGCTCTAAATTCTGCTGCATAATCTACACACTTCATCGCCATACCCTTTTCAGCAAAACATACAAAACGAGATTTCGATTTAGGATCCACGAGACTTAGATATGTACCGTTATAATTTAATTTTATGAAGTGGAAGTCCATTTAAATTATATAAGGAAAAAATATTTAATTAATATATGAACTTCCCTAAAACAGCTGGTCAATGTAAATATATGTTAGCTTTGAGATCCAGTAAACCTATAATCGTAGGGACTGGACCTGCAGGTACTGGTAAGACTATGCTCGCGTGTAATATTGCGACTGAACATATTTTGAAGTATCCCAGAGCACGGGTTGTTTTAACTAGACCAATTGTTGCCGCAGATGAAGACATGGGATACTTACCTGGTGATATGGATCAAAAAATGGAACCATGGACCAGACCAATGTATGACATTTTTGAACAGTCAATGACCCATAATCAAATGGATAGATGTATTTGTATTGAACCATTGGGGTATATGAGAGGTCGAACATTTAACCACACTTTAATCATTGCAGATGAGATGCAAAATAGTACACCAAATCAAATGAAATTACTTCTTACACGTCTTGGTGAGGGTACAAAAATAATAGTAACAGGTGATTTAGAACAATCCGATTTAGAGGGAGCTAATGGACTTGAAAATTTGGTATATAAGATGCAATGTATGGAGCTCGATTATATACAACACGTGGAAATGGGAGATGATGATATTGTTCGTCATCCAGCGGTTAAAGAAGTGCTTGGTATTCTATCAAAATGACAAAGGTCATCATTGCACTACCTGGTAAAACATTCTCTGGTGGATTTATGATAAATCTTCTTGAAACTGTGCAGACACTAAAATCAAAAAACTACACTGTAATGATTACAAATGAGTATTCTAGTTATGTCACATATTCAAGAATGAAAACTCTAGGTTTAGATGTTCGTAGGGGTGCCGACCAAAAACCATTTGATGGTAAACTTGATTATGACGTGTGGGTTACAATTGATTCTGATATCAGGTTTACACCTGAACAACTCATAGAACTTATCGAAGATACTAATACACATCCTGTTGTTTCTGGACTCTATAGAATGGAGGATCTCAAACATTATGCATGTGTCAAAGAGTGGAACGTAGACTATTATAAGAAAATGGGAATGTTTCAATTTGCACAAATCGACGACTTTGAGAAGGCCCCAAAGTTCGTTCCAGTCGCTTATAATGGTATGGGATTCTTTGCGTGTCGTAAGGGAGTGATTGAAAAGTTAAAGTATCCATACTTTAGCTATCCTCTTATAGAGATTGATGGGCCGTTCTTAATGGGGGAGAAGTTGACGCTCCGTGAGACCTGCTCTGAAGATGTATCATTTTGTAAAAATCTTACTGATGCAGGTATTCCGATAATCGTGAATACGACCCTCTGTGTTGGTCATGAGAAAACACTTGTAATTTGAGGTTTTTTACCTCATGGTTAAGTGTTCTCAGATCCTGTTTAGTGTTTTTTATTCGTTCTTCTACAATCTTTCGTTGTTTCTTGACCTTTTCATACCACTTTGATATTTCATAGATTTCCTGGTCGATTTGTTTATATCGCTCAGCAAGTTTGTAATCTGTTGGAAGTTCCTGAAGATCGATAGCAATCTCGTCAAGCTGAACTTCCATGCCTAGGTAAGAGTCTTTGATTTCTTCCATATTATTATTATTAAAGATTTTATTGTTTATACTCATAATGATACCCAAGGTTATACATAAAGTAATCATCGTCGATGACGGAAAAATTCCTAAATTTCCAGATGGGATGAAAAAAGCACTTGAGACATGGTACCGTATGAACCCTGAATACAAGATTAAGATGTATTCCGGAGACGATTGTGTTTCGTACATAAAAGAACATTTTGATAGAGAAGTGCTCGAAGCGTATCAATCACTCAAACCATATTCGTATAAATGTGATCTCATGCGACATCTCATCATGCTCCAAGAAGGTGGTTGGTATTCTGATATACGACAGGTGTGTCTCCAATCGGTCGAAACATTAGAAAAGGTTGGTAAAGAATATTACACAAGTGTTGACCGTCCACCTAACCAAATGTGTATGTATACAGCATTCATAGGTTCTGTCCCGAAACACCCAATTTCAAAGAAAATGGTAGATATTCTTCTTTGGAATGTGAAGCAGAGACATTATGGTCTCGATTGTTTATACCCAACTGGTCCAGGTGCATATATGAATGCGTCTATTGATTATGTTCGAGCATACCCGGAAAAGTGTATGATCGGACAACATACGTCAGAAGAATTTGTGGAATTTAGTGGTGTCAAGTTTGTTAAATGTAAATACAACAACGCACGTGGGGCTGATAATACAGACATGAAAGGTACTAATGATTATGGTGATATGTGGAGAAGACGAGATGTATACTTACATTAAACGATCATACAGATTTTCATTATTCGGGTGAACATATTTCCCATCTTCCCAGCGATTATCTTGCTTATCCACGGATTTTATATGCCATAGAGCCAATCCTGGGTCGGCGGGTAAACACACTGGGTTTTTAGCTCCGACAATATTTTCATGAATAGCATTACCATATGAAATATTAACATCATTCTTAAAAATTCTTCCCTGATAGTCGGGCCAGTTTATCCAATCAAATTCATTCACTTTGAATCCGTGTTTATTTAACCATTTTTGGGTATAACCGGGATGAATGTTAATTCGTGGAATCGCGATCAGATCAGACTGACTCTCTCGAATCACCCTTTTAATACCAGAAATCAGTTTTTCCTTAGGCATTTCATCTGGATCTATCACGAAAATATACTCACCCTTACACTTCTTCAAATGGAAGTTTCTCTGTTTGGAGAAATTACCATCAAATTCTCTTTCGAATACCACGATGTCATCTTCGAAATATTTCAGAACATTTCTGACCGATTCGGTAGTATGTAATGTGTCGAGAAGAATGTTGATTTCATCTTCCGAATCTTTGACTCTTTTCAAGAATGAAATGAGACTAAACAAATCCTTAGACTCGTTACATACCATTATAGCATAAGACAACTTCATCTTCTAAAACAGTGATAAGAGTTTTTAAGTATGTAAAACACTTAAAAGAAGATTGACAAATTCATATAAAATATGTGGTGGCCACTGATGCAAACGGCCATCACACCGGCTGACAAGACCTCTCTTATCAACTTTATACAATCTTCGGATAGATACACATGTGGCCCAAAGGTGAAAGAATTTGAGGATGCGTGGAGTGAATGGCTTGGATGTAAACATTCATTGTATGTCACCTCGGGTAGTACAGCAAACCTTCTACTCATGGCTTCAGTAAAAGAGTTGTATGAAATTCCCAATGGATCCAAAGTTCTTGTACCTGCATGTACGTGGGTTACTAATGTGTCACCAGTATTTCAGGTTGGGTTAGAACCTGTGTTTTGTGATGTAGACCTTGAGAGGTATAGTTTTGACCTCGATACTCTACCAGAGGAGGATATTCGTATTGTATTTATTACCCACTTACTTGGTATAAATTCACCAGTTGAAAAACTCAAGAAGAAATACCCTAACGCTATTTTTCTTGAAGACATTTGTGAATCTCATGGAGTTAGGGCACCAAATGGGATGAAACGTGGTAGTACAGGAATGGGTGGTACTTTTAGCTTTTACTATGGGCATCACATGACGAGTATTGAAGGTGGAATGATTTCCACGGATAATGAAAATCTTTACGAACTCATGAAAATCAAAAGAAGTCATGGTATGGCTCGCCTTCTTTCACCACAACTATATGAAGAAGCTATCAAGAAACATCCAAATATAGACCCAAGCTTTTTGTTTCTAACGGATGGATACAACTTTAGAAATACTGAACTCAATGCAGTTCTTGGAATTGAGCAGTTGAAAAGACTCGACGAGAATATTGAAATTAGACGTAAAAATTTCGATTGTTTTATGAAACATCTAGACCCAGAACTTTTTTACATTCCGTACAATGACCCAGGTAATAGTAGCTTTGCGTTCCCATTCGTATGTAAGAAGAGAGAAGATATGTTGAAGCTCAAGTCTATATTTACAGATCTGGAGATAGAATACAGACCAATTGTATCTGGAAATCTTCTTCTACACCCTTTCCTATCTAAATGGAGAGACTCAGTATGTGTACCTAATGCCAATATACTTAATGATAATGGTGTGTACATAGGTAATAATCATTTTATTACGGAAGACATGATAGTTAAAGTTTTTGACACCATTAAAACTAAATGGTGAAAACTATAGTGCATCATCTTGGTCTTGGAGACCAAATAATGTTGAATGGTATGGTTAGACATTTTGCAGAAACAGATAACGTTGCAATTTTTGTAAAGCGGTGTCACGAAGAAAGTGTTCGATTTATGTATAGAGATATAGCCGATAAAGTTGAACTTATTCTCGTAGATAATACAAATGCTCAAGAAATATGGTCGAAGGTAAAGGGTGATGTAATCCCACTTGCAACCTATGGAATTGATGATAATGGTTGGAAATTCATGACACAGGGACAAGGTAGTGTTATGACTAATTGGGCACATGGTGTATATATTCAAGCAGGTGTCAATCCCAAGTACATGTATTCAAAGTTTAAGGTTGATCGAGATAAGTCAAAAGAATTTACAATCAACAAGGAGAATTATATTTTTGTTCATGACGACCCAGCTAGAGACAGGGTTATTGACATAAAAACTGATAAATTTGTATATAAACCACACTCTAAACTGACTGACAAGAATCAAGAGTTTTTTCAGTGTGAACGACCTAATATCTTTGAATATTTGGGTGTTATTGAAAATGCCGATGAAGTGCATTGTATGAATAGCTCGTACAACTGGATGATTGAACTTATGAACATTGGCAACCCGAAGAAGAATTTCTTTCATTTGGATGTTGCTCATAAGTACTATGGACCACGTACAGTTAAAACAGTTTTTAGTGATGAAGTATGGACATTCGTCTAATAACTTTTCTCCTCTACAATATCAGATCCCTCTTCTAGATTTATTAACTTTTTAATCCTAGCCCGTTCGTCGTTGAATTTATAAATGTTCCTAGCCAACTTTATAAATTTTTCACCGAAGTCACCCTCATTCTCCAATTTTCTAATCGCATCCTCAAAGTCCCAAAGTGAATTATTCACAATCTTTAAACGTTCCTTCAGTAGTGGTGTTTCAAATTCATATTTGAGAAGTACATCCAATTCATGACGGATATTCTTAAGTTTTTCTTCATCCTTCACACGATCATCTTTAATTTCGAGAATCGTGATCTTATCTATGAGTTCACCTTTCGATACTTCAATACGCATTTAAAGTTAAAATGGGTTTAGTCTTTAAATGTATGCAGCTATAGTGACAGGTGCAAAGGGTCAAGATGGTTCATATTTGTGTGAACTTCTAGAAGAAAAAGGATATCATGTTGTTAAGTTTGAAGGTGATGTAAGAAATTACAATGAAATATATGAAACGATTAAGCAATGTATAAATTTTAAAAAACTCGAAATATACAATCTAGCAGCAAAAATTCATGATAATTCTCCACCGGATACATTTCAAGTAAACACTATGGGTATTCTAAACATTATGGAATCTGTCAAAAATCTTAATTTGAAGTCAATGTGTCGAATTTTTCAAGCTTCAAGTTCTGAGATTTTTGCGAATACTAACTCGACATGGCCAAGTCCACAAACAGTCTGCACAATGCGTGAATCTAGAAACATCTATGGACTTTCTAAAATAACAGCGGACTCCTTAGTTTCATATTATAGAAATACATATGGGTTATACGTATGTTCGGGTATTTTATATAACCATGAGTCACCAAGAAGACCTGGTATTTACGTTACACAAAAAATTATCAGGGGTTTACAATCTGGTGAATGTTTTCAAATTGGGAACCTTGAATCTAGAAGAGATTGGGGACACGCTAAAGACTATGTGAAAGCTATGTGGATGATCATACAACAATCTCACCCCCGAGAATATATTATAGCAACTGGTAAAACATATTCAGTGAGGGAATTTATTGAAATTACAGCTAAAAAAATGAATAAAAAAATTGAATGGTTCGGTGAGGGTACAGATGAAATAGGTAAAATAGATGATGAAGTTATTATTCGGGTGTCTAAGGAGTTTTATAGACCGGATAATACAACTGTACTTGTCGGTGATACAACAAATTTAAAAAATTTGGGTTGGACTATGGATTATGATATTCATAGTTTAATTGAAGATATGTTAAAGAATTGATAGTACTTTACACTATATGAAAAAGTACGTGGTTCATTACACAAAGGGGAGTGGTCGTGAATATCTCGAGGGTATTATACCCGATGCACAATTCATAACACAGTTTGATAAAGAGGATCCATTTGTTTCATGGGTGAAAACATACACAGAAACAAGTGTTTGTATGCCTTACCTGTCGTGTAATATCAAACATATTGAAGCGATGAAACACATGGTAGATAATGATATCAAGGAAGCATTTATTTTTGAAGATGACGTTGTGTTCATTGACGACTGGGAAGATAAGTTTATGAATTGTAAAAATGCATATTTCAAAGATGCAGACTTTATCAAAATAGGTAATCTCCATGAATTAAGTTTCAATCAGGCACCTCTAATGGTTAATAATAATGGTGGAGCTGAAGGACAATACGTGACCCTAAAGTTTGCCAAAGAATTCATCGACAATGTAAACTTGGACCACACTATTGATATTATGCATCATGGATTTCTCAAAGGTGGTTCTATTCCATGCATTCCCGTGTGTGCACAAACTTCTATCATGTCAAGAGCCGGTGGTGGTAATCAACAAGATCAACCACTCCCAAATTGGATAGAATATGTTCGCTCTTATCATTCACTAAAACAATTTAAATACGAAGATCTGTTGAAAGAATATGAACAGTTTAAAATGCGAAAGGCTAAACTTGAAGACTTATTTGCTGCCCGGTACAATAAACGAGTTGAAATAAAACGTGTGGAATACGTTTACAAAAATGAATTTATGGAATTTCTTAAATGAGTTTCGGGTTTCCAGTACTTCAGAATTAAATCTCTTGGTTCATTTTTCCTGTCATGTGTAGTGACTTTTATATCAGTGACACGTACATCGTCACATATAAATTTCGCAACATCCTTGATTTTTATCCATTCAAAATTCGTAACGTCTACAGAAGTTTCTGTTTTAATAACTTCATCATAGTTTTCCATCAATCTTGTGAGAGCTTTTGCACAATCATCTGTATATAAAAACTGTCTTTCTTCTTCCCCACTCGTCATCAAGTCTATATGACCATTCTGTTTCCATTTATGAATCATGTCGGCTATGACATGCGACTTTTCAGAACTTTCTTCGTGCCCATACACATTCCAAAATCGTACAGAAAGTCCACCAAGTAATGTCGTATAATGTTCACCTAACCGTTTAAGTGTGCCATAAACATGACTCATATTATACATTGTACTCGAAGCGAATATAAACTTTTTATTTTCGAGTAAGTTGAAAGTATTCAACATAATCATTGTATTTTTGTTTACAAAATCCATACCCGCGTTAGAAATATACTTTGCACCACCTATGTCATAGGCGAGAAAATATACAAAATCAGCTACACCAATTACACTTTTCAATTTTCGTGTATTGATAAAATTACTCATATCATGTTCATGTGAAATCTTAATATCCCAACGAATCACATCATGGTTCATACTTTCAAGGTATTTACTTAGAGCATTCCCTATTATTCCCTCAGAACCCAATACAAGCACCTTCATTTAAAGAAATGCAGCGAAATCTTTTAAGTATAATGACCGAACTCGTATACAAGAATAACGCGGGATTTGCTAACCTTTTGATTCAACTCACTTCGCTACAAGAAGAATGTAAGCAACTCCATGACCACGTTTTTGCTTATGAACTATCAAACTGTCTGACAATCGATGGTTTTACACGAGTTTCACATGAAGGTAAACAACCTGAATGTCCGATTTTCATCAATCAGTTCACAGTTAATCATGTACACCCCAAAATTAGAGATATTATCAAACCAACCCCATTCATGGAAGAGCTCATTTCTAAACATAAACACCTTGTTGAAGGTGTGTGTTGCGGACTTGGTATTCGTCGTGGTTCATACTCTGAAGATTCTAGACAATTTGATTCTAAGGAATCTGAAGATGCGTCTCATTATTTCTGTTCGGATGAGGGACTAAAAAAGTTTCAAGATGTCATCGAGGAAGCACCAGGTCCTGTATTTGTGTCGAGTGATTCGAAATCTACGTTAAACATGCTCATAGATAAATATGGAGACAAAATTCGGTATTTCAAGACAGATTTCACCGTCGGGGCACATCAAGATTTTCGTGAGACTACCATGAGTGATTATCATAACATATATCTTAAGTTTTTCCTATTAAGTATGTGCCCCCATCTTTTCATCACAGGTGGAAGAGGTGATATGATTGGGTTTTCGACATACGCCTATATGGCGGCTATATACGGTAAGAAACCATTTCAACCTATTTTCAATTAAAGATAAAATGTGTTATTTTATAAATGGTCAAAAAAATTTGGTATGCACCTAACCGTTTTGAATCATATGGGGAGGAGGAAATTAAAGCGGTGGAGGAATGCCTTCGAGATGGTTGGCTTGCGGGGTTCGGTAAACGCACTATAGAATTTGAGGAAAGAGTAGCCAAATTATTCGGTAAGAAATATGGTGCTTTTGTCAATTCTGGTAGTAGTGCAATTCTTTTAGGTTTATGCGCTCTCGAACTCACCAAGGATTCGGAAATTATTACACCTGCGTGTAGTTTTGCAACCACTCTCGCCCCGATTATGCAATTGGGTTTGAAACCAAAATTTTGTGATGTAAATCCTACATCGTATGTTCCAACTGTTGAACAACTCAAAGGGGTGGTCACCCCGAATACGAAGTGTATTCTTATCCCCAACCTTGTAGGTAATACACCCGATTGGGAAGCTATTCGTGAAGCTTTCCCAAATGTCATTCTATTTGAAGATTCTGCTGATACGATTACCCACACCGAAAGTACTGATATAAGTACCACAAGCTTTTATGCAAGTCATGTTATTACGGCTGGTGGTGTAGGTGGTATGGTCATGTTCAACAATGATAAACATCTCAAAAGAGCTGTTATGTTTAGGGACTGGGGTCGTATCGGTGATAATGTAGAGGATCCTAGTGAACGATTTAATCATTCAGTTGATGGGATTCCATATGACTGGAAATTCCTGTATGGGGTAGCTGGGTATCATCTCAAGGCGTGTGAAATGAATGCTGCATTTGGTCTCGTTCAACTCGACAAGCTTGAAGATTTTTTGAAGAAGAGACGAGAAAACATTGAGCGTTATATCGAAAATCTTAAAGATTGCCCATATTACACACTCCCAGATGACTCGAGGACCCCTAATTGGTTAGCGATTCCATTACAATGTCCTCATAGACTCGAACTTGTTAATTTTATGGAGAAAAATCATGTACAAACTAGAGTGACATTCGCGGGTAATATTACACGACACCCAGCTTTTAGGGAATATTTACAGGAATTTGAAAACGCCGATACAATTATGAAAGATGGATTCCTCCTTGGTGCGCATCACGGTATGACAATTGAGGATGTTGATACTGTATGTAATCTACTTAAAACATTTGCTGACCATAAAGTAAAGGGTAAATGTTTAGTAATGTAATGGTAACCGAGCTTAAAAAGCTTTTAAGTAATTAGATAAGAATGAAAACATTTACCGATGAAAGAGGGACAATGTTTTTCAATTTTTTTGATCCACCTTTTGAGATTAAACAATGTTTCACAAGCCTGAATCACAAAAATGTACTAAGGGGTATACATTTTAGCCCATATGAAAAATTTATAACTCTCACGAGTGGACATGTACTTGATGTTGTAGTATCACCGGAGGGTATCGTCAATTATTATACACTAACGAGAGGTGATTGTTTGCATGTACCTGCAAATCATGGTCATGGATATTTTTGTTTTGAAGAGACGACAATCAATTACTTCTTAGCCGGTGTATACGACCACAAACTAGAGAAGAACTGTCATTGGAAAGATCCAACTTTAAAAATAGAATGGCCGGATGAAAGTAAATACGCAATTGTTTCTGAAAAAGATGAATCAAATGAATTATTCAAACCCATTGAAACTCTCATTCTAGGTTCAAATGGATTTTTGGGTTCAGAATTACTGAAATATATCCCAAATAGCGTTGGATGTACTAAAAGACTCGAAAATATAAGAAAAGAACTCAAATTTATAAAACCTAAATATGTCGTATCAGCGGCAGGTATATCAGGTAAACCCACTATAAACTGGTGTGAATCCCATAAAGAAGAAACAATACACACTAATTTGACTGAACAACTTCAACTTATACACATATGTAAAGAACTTGGAATACACCTCACAATTCTAGGATCAGCATTTGTATATGAAGGTGAAAAATATTTCACAGAAGATGACAAACCAAATAATCATGAAATGTTTTATTCTCATACACGGATTCTATTAGAAGACGTGATAAGGAATGTGTATTCAAAAGATGTATTGTATCTACGAATAATATACCCAGTCAGCGGGAGTGGAAATGAAAAATGCTTCTTGGAAAAACTAAAGTCTCGAAAAAATAACATTCATAATGCAAATGTATCACTCACAGTTATTCCATCTTTATTTCCCGAAATAAATGGACTAATTAAACAAAATAGAACAGGTATAGTTAATTTTACGAATGAAGGATCTACAACACTAAGTGAAATTCTGAAAGTATTTGATGTAGAACATATAATTTCAGATGAAAAATCAAATCGTGGTGAATGTAAACTTGATGTTTCTAAATTACAAGAATATACATCAGTAGAAAATATAATTGACGCCCTAATTAAAATCTCGGGTAATTATAAAAATGTCTAAAATGGCTGCATTAAGTGCTATGGCGGGGAAGGCTGGTGGTGGTATGGCTGCCGCGGGTGGTGCCATGGGTGCCAGGATGGGTGCGGCCGGTACTGCTCTTCAAACTAGTAAGGTTGGTGTAGCTGTTTCTAATACCGCCTCTAAAGAAATTGGTATCACCATCAACTATGGTCAAATTGGTTTAGTCCTCATGTTTGGATTCCTTTATCTCGTCATTGCTGCCCTAGGTATTGACATGTTCAATAAATGCCCAGAACAACAGGGTAAGTCCACTCAAGAGAACCTCAAGAACTTCTTGTCGTACACTCTCACTATTGCCCTTACGGTCCCATGCACACTTCTATTGGCTAAGACTGCAGGTAGCAAGCTCAGTGGTATTATTGTTCTCCTCTTCGGTATCATGGGTGTCGTCGGTAGCTCCGCCACACTCAACTGGTCCAGGACTTGTGATAGTGCTAAGAAAGACAAATCCAAAATGGCTTACAGTGCCGTAAGCCTTGTAATCTTCCTCCTGACGTTTTTGGGTGGATTATTTATGTTGCGACCAGGTAAGGTCAAGATCGCTTAAATGAAAGCGATTGCTATAAACACATACATTCTCATGATGTTCTTGTCCTACGTGTTACCTAGGGCAGGAACATTTTCAATGGAAGAAAAAGTTAATATGATTGAATTTTTGAGTTACATGGCACTTAATCCAAATAGAGTTGTGAATCCGAGCATTGCCAACCTACCATTCTTGAGCTCGGCTTCGGGGGTAAACGCCCCAATCTTCTCAACGGTGAAATCTTCGGCAGTAAACACCGATGCGAGCGCCAATGTGATGACTACACCAGTCGCAGCCATTGCGTATACGGGATCCTCAACCTGTTGAATGATGTTGTCACCAGTCATCGCCCAGTTCATAGAACCCCAAAGGAAACCCTGCATAGCAGCGCGACCATTGAGAACCTCAGCGAATCGATATTCGGGGGTTGGAGTGGGCTTCTCCTCATACTCGATTACAATATCCTGAACGGGCTGTTCCTCGACGGGAGAAGAGCGTGTAATTTGTGCAACACGTGTACGACGCTTAGTGGTCAACTTAGATTGACGGATTGGCTTAACCGACGAACAAATGATAGTGCTCATTTATATTTATATGTCATAAACAAACTTTAAGTCTGTTTATGACCTGAAGAAAAATACTTGATTAAATCTATACTCTTCTCCAAAATACATATCATTAGGAATGTGCATTCCATGTAGAAATTTCTTACCATCAAAAAGTACACAACGATTAAATTTGGGTTTTATAGTCTTTATAATTTCATATCGTTCCTTTGGTCTCCATGGTTCAATATGCTCTTGATTATTTTGTTTTCCGTCATATTGTAATTGTTTATATAGATTAGTTCCACATGTATCATCACCTTTATTAAGGTATACTATTCCGTTATAACCCCAGTCCATATGTGGATACCAATAGTTATCTTTGAAATTGTTGAAATCATGTTTGAAAAATTTAATTTGATTGGTCAAACCAACACGGTCATCATTTAAAACTTTTTGCCCACAGAGAATAGATAAGTACTTATAAACTTTTGATATTTCGTTACAGTCTTCTAAAACATGGCGTCTATCATCAAAATGTACACCATTTAGACTTTGAGATTTAACTTCTAGATACGGGTGGTGTACTCTACTAGGTGTTTTATTGAATAGATCTAGTACAGCATCCGGATTTTTATAAAAATTATCTATATAATATATATTCGACCCCATAAACGTTTCGTTCACGGTTATAGAGTAGTTTAAATCGAATATACCCATTTATTTATTACTATATTACACTTTAAACCACTCTAAAAAAGTGGAACGTGTGGGTGAAGAGACTCAGTTAGAAGAAGGGATGCGATACCAACCATCGCGAGACGACCATTTACGAGCTCAGTCTCAGGCTTCCAAAAACCCTGAACGTACCCCTCGTCATTAGGATTAGACGCTGTCCCAAGGAATGCCAAACTCGCAACCGCAACGGATAGACCAATGTTATCATGGAACTGTGTACTGAGTGAATTACCAGTCATGATCTCATCTACGAGAGCGGATGTGAAACCAATCATAGCAGCACGCCCATTTACACGCTCAGCGACCGCAAGGAAATCGTTGGGGCGCTCAATGGGTGTGAGCATAGGAGACTTGAAAGAAGATTTGGTCTTGTTAGAAATTGTATTCGTTTTGATAACTGGCTTGTTAGCAGACGCAATAATGAGAGTGCTCATTTCTGGGTAACATATCATTTTATCCTTTAAACCAAATCATTTTGTTTTTTACGATACGATTAAGTACATATATTTGTACAGCTAGTGCAACGGATGTATTTATAGTCAGCATGTTAAGACCGAACTTCCTATACTGGTACGTTAACCATAGAGCAGTTGTCGTAATACCCAATACAAAAACATCTCTAGACTCTTCACCAACTTCTTCAGACTTTTGAAGTTTATCGTACATTTGAACAAAACCCAAACCAATAGCGACACTCGCGATAATGTCGTTCAAATTCATTCTCAGTTATAGTATATGGATATTATTTTACAAAAATTTGCGGGAAAGATTGATGCTCAAAGCCTCGTCAGGACAGTTGAAGACCTAAAGGCTGAATACCTAGATGACGGGTTTCAGAAGGAGGATATTCCCCCTGTGTTAGGTCGCCTCATGATGGAGTCTGTTAAGTTTAAGAAACTCCCTGGACCCCAGAAGAAGAAGCTCGTCATTGGTGTACTCAACCACCTCATTGAACAGATTGATGACGGTGAGAAGGACAGTGAATTTGAAGTTGTTCTTAAGACTATGGTTCCTCCCATGGTTGATGGTTTTGCTAATATGATGAAAGCGCAAAAGGCTGTGGCTAAGTGCCTCCCATGCCTTAGCGCCGATAAGTAATATAAAAAAACGACACGTAATTATTTTAGAATGAGATTTCCGTCTCTGGATGTTATGATTCAGTACGGAATATATACTGTGAAGGAACTCGATCGTTTTGCTAAAGGACTTGTACCCAAAAAGAAAATTAAAGTCCTAAGTGAGTGTCCAAATTGTGATTTTGTATACGACGGAGCAACTTGTTTGAATTGTCAAGTATGAAGTATTGTACGGTGATAGGTTCAATGTCAAGAGGACCTTCAATAGAAAGTACTAATCACATGTGTGCAGAGAGACAACTCATTCGACAATTATATAGAGAATGTCTTAGAAAGGGACATAAACCTCATCATTTCTCTGATTGGGTACACAGAAAATATGGTCATTTGATAATAGGTCGAAAAACTGTGTACGGTGACGGTATATCATTACCTTGTGTCTTGTGTAGAAAGACGATGGAGAGGTATGATATATGTTGGGTCGCACACGACGGTGAACAGTGGGTTCATAGTAAAAAAACTGAAAATTTACCACCTTCAATACCAACGGCTAAACAAAAAAGAAACTTAGGATTTGGGAGTAATAATAAGTCCCAATGCTGATTCTAAATTATTATGATTTCTTTTTAGTGGTTTAGTCCTCTTTAGCTTTAGCGAATTGTTATTAGAAGTAGAATTCTTGATTTCATCCATTTTCCTTGTGTTTGAAACGAAGGGTATAACATTATCGACTACTATTTTCGCATTCACCGGTTTAGGGTCAATTTTATCGACTGTTTGATTACTTCTAAATTCTTCTATTGTCATGTCTCCACCAAACACCTTTAGTCTATATCTCCATGGAGCAGGGACAACCCGATCCAATGCCTGTTTTTCGTACATTCTTCGTCTCATCATGACCATATTTGAAGTTATCATACTACCCTTGCCACATCCATATTTGTCTAGTGCATACGTTTTCATACAACTCCAAGAACAAAAGTTGCCAGTTGTATTAAATGTTTTTCGACGGTCGTCATACTTTACAGGCATATTTAGGGGTGTACCCTCGAAAGGATGACAACACCACCAACACCACATACGTTTAAGGATTATTTTCTCTTTAAGTAGAATTTAACATTTCGAATACTAAATCCAAGTCTTCTTGTGATATCTCCTTTTCCTTGACTTTCTTATCAACTTCTTCATCTATTTCATTTTCTTGTGGGGTTGGACCAACACTAGGACCTGGTGAATCGTAATGTTCCTTAACCCTGTGAACAGAGTAACCAATAATAATCATTACCACTACAGAAAT
>Ga0315320_10000707_pt1 | contig 27542 bp, 29 predicted proteins | sample M140m21515metaG_FD_203458 | JGI IMG/M metagenome (GOLD analysis project Ga0315320, IMG submission 203458) | Ammonia-oxidizing marine archaeal communities from Monterey Bay, California, United States - M1 40m 21515 | ecosystem: Environmental > Aquatic > Marine > Coastal | place: USA: California... | reverse complement strand
CTCAATGATCTTTTATTTTTTGAAATATCAATACGTTGTTTCTTTTTAATTTCATCAATAAAATAATCAACCATCCTACTATCGAAATCTTCCCCTCCCAAATGAGTATTTCCAGCAGTGGCCAACACTTCAAAAATACCATCGTCAATAGAAAGCAATGATACATCAAATGTCCCTCCTCCTAAATCAAAAATCAAAACCTTTTGCTCAACATCCATACCTTTATCTAACCCATATGCAATTGCTGCCGCAGTCGGTTCATTAATAATTCTTAATACTTTAAGACCGGCAATCTTACCAGCATCTTTGGTTGCTTGTCTCTGAGCATCATTAAAATATGCAGGTACAGTTATAACAGCTGATGTAACAGTTTTACCTAAAAAGTTTTCAGATATTTGCTTCATTTTAGTTAATATCATGGCAGATATCTCTTCAGGTTTCATTATTTTTTCTTCATCCTTATAATTGACGGTTATAAGTGGTTTATCGTCCTTATCACCAGTTACCTTAAAAGACCAATGTTTCATGTCTTGTTGAATTTGATCATCGTTAAATTTGCGACCAATTAATCGTTTAGCGTCAAAAATTGTATTTTCCGGGTTTATAGATATTTGGTTTTTTGCAGAATCCCCGATTAATCTTTCTGTATCATTAAAAGCAACATATGAAGGTGTTGTTCTATTTCCTTGTTCATTTGCAATAATTTCTACATTATTATTTTTCCATACTCCTACACAAGAGTATGTTGTACCTAAATCAATCCCGATTGCTATTTCTTCAGACATATTATTATTAATAATAATAATAATCTTTTAAATCAATTTAATATATAATTCTATAGGGTTGTATATTTAACATGTGCTAATACCAATTGGGATTTCTTTTATATCTTTTCCGTCTAAATAATAGTATAATTCCCATGGAATAAGTTTACCATTTTTTTTAAAGCATTTTTTTTCTGGACCATCGCTTCCAGGAGCGGTATTATCTATATTTGGATTGGCAGATACACATCTTTTATCAGAAGTTCCGGCAGTAACCCATACACAACTCCCTAAAGCAGTACAAGAATCTTTGAATTTTAATTTATCACATGACCCATCATTTCTCATATCTTCAGATGTTTCGTGTTTTAGTTCATCTGTTGTAAATTTTTCAATCGTAATTACTTTATCTACTTTTAATGTTTTTTCCTTAAAAGTAATATCATTTATGACTATATAAATAGTTAATACAGATAATAGAATAACTACAAAAAATATAGCAAAAATATTATCATAAATAAATATTAATGTTGATGTTGCTAAATCATTACTCATATATAATGAATAATGATTTTAAATTTTATAAATTTCTATATTGATTTAACGTCTGCGAGATCTGCGAGATTTTCTACCACCACGTCTAGATCTGCGAGATTTTCTACCACCACGTCTGGATCTGCGAGATTTTCTACCACCACGTCTGGATCTGCGAGATTTTCTACCACCACGTCGGGATCTGCGAGATTTTCTACCACCGCGTCGGGATCTGCGAGATTTTCTGCCACCACGTCGGGATCTGCGAGATTTTCTGCCACCACGTCGGGATCTGCGAGATTTTCTGCCACCACGTCTGGATCTGCGAGATTTTCTGCCACCACGTCTGGATCTGCGAGATTTTCTGCCACCACGTCTGGATCTGCGAGATTTTCTGCGACCACCACGTACTGGTGCGGATAATCCACCTTGACCAATTTTTTTCTCTATATCGGCTGCTTTAGATTTAACACTTCCAGCAGTGGATGCTACTGTACCTGCTGCACTTTTTGCGGCACCTAATGCTTTTTGACATTTTTTGGAATTTTTCATGAATGGATTGTTGCAAAGTGATGGAATACCTGTAGCCAATGATTTTGCCTTTAAAGTTTGCATATCCTGCAATGCACTGGATGCTTTACTTTGTGCTGCTAAAGCATCTTCTTGAGTTTTTGCTGCCATCGCACCAATAGATTTCATCTGATCTTTGGAGATCATTTTACCCCCTCTTCTTCTTCGTGATCTACTTCTTTTTCTTGCCATTTATAAAATATGCTTAGATAAAAAAAATATATTTATAAAAATCAACTTATTCCTAAAATAACACAAAATTTATCTTTTTCTGCGCGTTTTGCGACGGCGTCTTGATTTTCTACCGCGTCTTGATTTTCTACCGCGTCTTGATTTTCTACCTCTTTTTCCCCCCAACGTTGTTGTTGATGTTGCAACCAGTGGAGAATCGTAGTCTGTTGGGACTGCTCTGGTGTATGCTTCCATCAACCAACGCCTAAAGGGTTTTTTGTTGTTGTATCTTAAGTTTGGTGCAGTTGAATCCGACAGTTCTGACATGTCAATTAACATTTTTGCTATTTTAGCAGCATTCCTCTCGCTCTCCCCCAAGATGTTCCTAACAAAATCATTTGCTAATGCTAATCCTGCTTTTTCAATTTCTTCGTACATTGTCATTTTATAATATATATATATATAAAATAAAATAACGCAATTATTGAGGAACTAATTTATATTCTTCAGTTGTTTTTGTTTTTCTATGAATTGTTTTATTTTTTGTATATTTATTATGACATTTTTTACATATATTTTTTACATATATTTGTTAAATTAGCAGGATGATTTTTATGAAAACTTTTAATAAAAATCAACTTATTCCTAAAATAACACAAAATTTATCTTTTTCTGCGCGTTTTGCGACGGCGTCTTGATTTTCTACCGCGTCTTGATTTTCTACCGCGTCTTGATTTTCTACCTCGTCTTTTCCCTCCTCCCACCGATACTATCCCGGTGGCTTCGGCCCTGGTAATGGCGCTAGTGAGAACAGATGCACGATGGAACAAATTCAACCCCGTCACTGCATGGTACTGATCTGCATGGAATTTCAACATGCCACCCTCACCGTATGGATCGCTTAATTTTTCTAAGATTTCATCTTCTGCGATTCCGCTGTCGTATAGATCCGACAGGATATTCAAAAAATTTCTTGCTTGATCTGTTCCTAACCTTTTAAGTTTGTCCGTTGTTGTCATGGTTGAACTTTTACTTTCCATTTTATAATATATATATATATAAAATAAAATAACGCAATTATTGAGGAACTAATTTATATCCTTCAGTTGTTTTTGTTTTTCTATGAATTGTTTTATTTTTTGTATATTTATTATGACATTTTTTACATATATTTGTTAAATTAGCAGGATGATTTTTATGAAAACTTTTAATATAATTGTTAATACCTGCCTTTTCTTGTGGCTCTAAATGATGAATATCCACGCCTTCTTCTTTGCAAAATTCACATTCACCTTTCAACTTTTTAGCATTATATTTTGATTTTTTAGATTTTAATTTACTTTTTGCACTTTTATCATATTTTCTTCTTAAACTATGTGCTTTTTCAAGAAAACTTTCTTCAAAATGAAAAGATTTACAAACTTCTAAACCATACATTTCTGCACCGGACCCTTCTTCTAATTTCCGAGTGTAATATAGTATACCATTACTATCACATCTTACAGACATATGTTTTATATGTAATTTTTTCAACTTTTTGATTTCCTCCATTTTGGTAATTTCATGAAAATGTGTTGCGAATACATGGGTTGCTTTCTTTTTCTGCAAATTAAGCAATGTTTGAGCAAAAATAGCCACCGCACTAGATGTTTCTGTTCCTGAACACACCTCATCTCCTAAAATCAAACTATTTTTATCACAATTATTTAATATAGTGGCTAACTCACACATTTCAACAGCAAATGTACTCAATCCTTTAAAAATATTATCATTCCCCAATATTCTTGTATAAATAGAAGTATATGGTTTATAAATAAATTTACTACATGGAACATACATACCAGATTGGGCAATAACAATAGATATACCTACTGATCTATTTATAGATGATTTTCCTACACCATTTGTTCCGAATATTATTAATCCATTTGTTTTCTCTCCTAACTCTACATCATTAGGTACATATATTTCATTACCATTTTGCATTAATAAGCGTTCAATAATTGGATGTCTCATATCAGATGCTTTAAAGAATGATTTTGTAGGTTTTTTATCTATTTGCGGTTTACAATAGTTATACTTTTTACTAATAAATGCTTTTGTAACTAACATATCTAAATGAGATATGTATTTAACAAAATTTTGCATCTCATTATCATAATCTACCAATGATCTCACAAAATTAGCATATACATTTTTCAATACCTCACTAAGATTATCTTGTTTTTGAATGTATTTATTATATAGTTGCGTCATACTAGAACCCATAATTTTTTTATTACTAGAACCATTGGCACTCCCGGATGTAAACTTAATATTTGATATATCCACTTTTTGCTTTTCATTCATATTATTTAATTCAGTTTCCAGTATTTTACACCTTTTATTGGTGGCATACAAATACATACCACTTTTCTCAGTTCGGTGAAGTTTTATAGGATCTTTGGCCTTAGAATCGCGATTTTGGATAATTGTTGAAAAAAATTTCATTACTTTTTCTAATTCTTCTTTTACATTTATAAATTCTATATGTGTTTTGTCCAGTAACTCATTCGTACCTGGATTAAAGAAATTCATCTCAAATTTATTATTTGTTAATGTTTTACAAATTTCTTTATTTAAATTTCTCTCCAACACATTAATTAATTTCCTACAAGTAATTTCAATATCTTCTCCAATATTTCTTTGAATGTATGTTTGAACGACACTATCATTCTTCAGATTTTCATGGATCTGAAGAATGCTATGTAAATTCTCTACAAATTGATAAAAATCATATGGGGTTATCTTATTAAATATGATTTTTCTATATAAATGTTCAATATCTCTAATATTAATAAATTCCTTTCTTAAAAATACAAATTTATCATAATTTGTAATAATATGATCTATCATATCATATTGAGTATTTAAATATTTGATATCTATAACTGGATGTAATAATTTATCTTTAAAATAACGTCTACCCATAGGAGTTATACATTTATTGAGTAGTCTTACTACACTAGAAAACTGCCCCTTGACATTATTTGGATTTACAATATTTAATTGAACAAGTGAATGATTTCCACAAAAAAGACGATTGGTAATATTGTCAAAATCAGGTAAATGTAATTTATGAGTTAGATTAGGATTATGTTGAAAAATAAAATCTAACAGAAAGCATAAACTCTTACATGCAGTTGGATATAATACGAGTTGCGAAGATTCTAGAAAAGCATCGTAGTCTGGAATATTATCGTAAAAATCTGTCAAAATTTTCTTTTGATATGTCTGTTCTTCACATTGACGTGCTAATTTACCATGCCCAGTTTGATCGTTGCAATTAATAATGTGAATGGATTTTGTTTGTAGACTTGCAAATTGGACAATATTTTCTATTTTTTTTTCATCTTCGTAATTATGAAGAATTATTGTTTCGATGGGATTATAGATCGAATTAAATCTTTCTAATTCATCAAATACATTGGGATTATGAATATTTTGTCTGGAAACGGAATGTTCGAATAATTTAACATTTCCAGTAAAAATATCAATACATGCACAACCAAAATTAATAGTAGGATTTTTGTTAATAAACCCTTTATCATTTTTAAGAAGAGAATAACATGCAATAATATTTGTGTCTTCTTTTTTGTCAACACAAAAGTTTGTACCTGGAGAGAAAATGTGTAATTCCTTGCGTTCTTTTTTATTTCCAATAGTACCACTTTCATACCATACGGGTACGGTATAACCCTCATCGACTAAAATAGTTGTATATTTTTGTAGATAATAATCTGTTGCCGTAAATCCGGCCATTTTAACAGGATAATTTATACCTTTTGTTTCATAATTCATGTTTTTCCCAGCAGAATTCATATGTGTAATATTAAGAAATTCATTAAATTGTGGATATAAATACTCAAGAGTATTAGGATCTTGGGTAGAATAAATTTCGTAGAAAGAACCACATTGCCACAATAAAATAGTTTTCTCTCCGTATTTTTCTTTATATTTTTCTAAGTTTGCAAAATAATCTGCGACCATACGTGTGTCCTTTTTTTCTTTAGACATTTTATTAATACAGTTAATATTGATAAAATGTTTAATATGATTTAATATATGTTTTTATATAAAATTCGGTATTTTAATTTTGTTTATCGTCTTCGTTCCAATTGTGAAGAAGGATATCTGTATTTTTATTATATACATCACCACTTAAAAATGCATTCTCATAAGTCCAGCGACAAATATTATCGGGTGCTGCACTTCCTATTTTCATAAGATTATGTTTTCTAAGATATTCTTTAATTTCAATAATAGGTTTTTTTTTTAAAACATAAACTTCATTTTTAATTATTTTTCGTGTTCTTTTATTTTTAACCAGTACACCCACTTTACCTTCATACTTTCCCAATGTAATTTTTCTTCTAACTCTCCGAGTTTTAATCTTTCTTTTTTGTGGTTCATTAACTCGTAATTTATTTTTAATATAATCTAATTTTTGCTTTCTATCAGTAAAATCAAATTTATCAATTATTTCTGATTGTTGCAGATCATTATTTGAACCCGTATTAATTAATATTTTTTCATTATTTTTATAATCTGACGATATATCGTGTTGTTTTTTTAATGTTTTTTTCCATTGTCTATATGTGGGTTTACTCCCATTTTTTAAAATTCCATAAGGTGGTTGTTTTATAACAGATGATTGTGGAAATATTCCAGAATTTCCAGAATTTTCAGATTTTCCAGATTTTCCAGATTTTCCAGAATTCTTCCATTCATAATTCATAGGTTTTACATCTACACCTCCATGTGTTAAATCATTCTGATTACCATGACGTCTATTTTTTATTGTTTTATTTTTTTTTCTTTTTTTTTTCTTTTTTTTATTAAGTTCTTCTAAATAATCCATTGTATCCTTAAATTCATTTTTAAAAGTAGCATCTTCTGTTTTCTTTTTATTATCTAATTCAAGTAATTCTCTTTCTTTTTCGGTCTGTTGATGTTGTTTTATTCTAGCAATTAATTTTTTTTTCACATCATTTGGTTTAAGTTGACTTTCTTTAAATGTAGGTTTTTTCTTCTTTTTTTTTCCTTTATTAGCAGACATCTTAAAGTATTCAGGATTAATAGAAATTTTCTTACTCATTAACTATAATATAGAAAATTTTAATGATATTTTAACAATAGAATGAATTCAACAATACATATGATGTAAAATTTCCTTTGATACATCTTTATCGTCAGATGAATTATTATCTGTAAAAATCTCAAATGCTCTATCTAAATCTTTGATTGTAATAATCGTTTTTTTATCAGTTGATAAACAAAAAACCCTCTTAGAATGGCATATTTTAGCCTTTGAAAGAAACGTTTCAATATCACGTCCATAATATTTGAAGTCTTTTTTTTTATGTTCAAACCAACTTTCAGTGATATTATCACTTAATTTCCAATTAATATCGTTCACTTTTTTTTTAAAGATCAAAAATAATTCTTGATATGTATAATCATCAGTCTTAAATCTCCATGTAAATCTAGATGTTAGACCGCTATTATAAGAAAAAAAACATTTATCTAGTTCATCTTTATATCCAGCAATAATAACCATTAAATCGTCCTTATGATCACTTAAAGCCTCACATAAAGTATCAAGACATTCTTTGGCAAAACTATCTCTCTTTTCAATATTTCCTAAAGCATATGCCTCGTCGATAAATAATACTCCTCCCAAACTTTCTTTTATTACATCTCTGGTTTTTAATGCAGTCTGTCCTAAATATCCAGCTATTAAATCAGAACGGGTAACTTTTTTAAATTTGGATTCTTTTAATACACCTAGTCCACTAAAAATTTTCCCCATAATTTTGGCAGTTTCTGTTTTACCTGTGCCGGGTGGTCCATATATAACGGTGTGCATAAAATCATTATTTTTTGATTGTGATATTTTATGTAAATCTTGTATAAAATAAAGAATTTGATCCACAATATTTTGTTTTAATTTATTCATTCCTATCATAGAATTTAATTCGATAAGAGGCTTTTTGATTCGATGTATGGCTTCCATATTAATATTATATTCAATATGCGGTTTAATAGGGTAATCTTCTATTAATTGTAAAAGTTCTTTAATATTATTGATTTCTCTCGCAATATTGACTTTTTCTTTTTTAATAATTATATGTGGTTCATGATACAGTTTTTCAGACGATGCCAAAAAATTTCTTTTTCGATACAGACTATCATTATTGTGTTTTGATTTATATCTAGGTCTAAGTATCATATGAGATTTAAAAATATTATCAGAATTATTACTTATTTCATTTGTTATTATTTGATTATTTATTTTTTTCATAAATTTGTTAATTTGAACATATGTATTAATTTTTTTATTTGTTTCGCTTATTGGAGGAGTATAAATAATAAGTTCTTTATTTTTACTATTTAATGTTAGATTTTCATCTAGAGACATATTAATATTTTTTAAGGTTTTTAGATATTTATTTTTTTGATAATTATTTTTTAGATATTTATTTTTTTCCAATCTATTCATTATTTTATTATTAATATCATTAGATATGTTTATATTTTTTTTGGCATTATAATATTGAAGGAAAAGTGGATTAATAACTTCATACCGAATAATATTATGTTTTGTCATTAATTCTCTACAATTATTAAAAGATTTATTTTTAATTATAATTTTTCTTCTTACATTCGTGTAGGACTTTAAACTCTTAGATTTCCGTACCATATATTATTTTACAATATTATAAAAATAAACTTTTTAAAAAAGTTTACAAAAATAAACTTTTTAAAAAAGTTTACAAAAATAAACTTTTAAAAAAACAAACTTTTTAAATTCAAGATTAAGAAAAATTGATTTTAAAACTAACTTAAAAATTTACTGTATAATATGAATACTAATAAATCTACTATGAGTACTAAATCTACTATGAATAAAGAAGTAATATGGAAATTAATTGAAAGTTATTTTCATGGTAAACATTTGGAGAGATTAGTTCAGCATCAAATAGAATCGTATAATTATTTTGTAAATACACAATTGGAAAAAACAATAAATATGTTTAATCCAGTTGTAATACATTCAAATCATGATAAGGATCCTACTACAGGATTGTATAGTTTAGAGATTATTATAACATTTACAAATTTTCAAATTTATAGACCACAAATTCATGAAAATAATGGGGCAACAAAAATAATGTTTCCACATGAAGCACGATTAAGAAATTTTACATATGCATCTCCGATGACATTGGATGTAAATATTCAAATTGTGAAACGATCTGGTGATAATCTGGACAAAGTGGAAAATTTGCATAAAAAACTTCCTAGAATTCATATAGGAAAAATGCCTATTATGTTAAAATCATCTATTTGCGTATTAAAGCAATATAATCATTTAAGTCCTGAAATTACAGGTGAATGTTCTATGGATGGTGGAGGATATTTCATTATCAATGGTAGTGAGAAAACATGTTTGGGTCAAGAACGAGCCGCTGAAAATAATATAATGTGTTTTTGTATTAAAAAAAATAATAATAAATGGTCGTGGTTATCAGAAGTTAAATCTATTCCAGATAATAAATGTATTTCTCCAAAACAAATAAATTTAACAATTGCAACGAAAAATAATGGATCTGGTCATCCAATGTACATTAATATTCCAAGAATTAAAAATCCCATACCGATAATTACAGTATTTCGCGCATTAGGTATTCTTTCAGATAAAGAAATTTGTCAAATTATTTTATTAGATATAGATACAGAAGACAACAAACCTTTATTATACGCACTTAAAGCATCTATATTAAATAGTCAAAAAATAGATACACAAGAAGATGCAATAAACTTTGTTACTAGTAATGCAATGTATACTCCGATTAATATGACACCTGAAGAAGGATATAGAAAGAAAAGGGAATTTACAGTAAATGTATTAGAAAATGACTTATTTCCCCATTGTAAAACAAAAACCCAAAAAATATATTTTCTGGGATTAATGATAAATAAATTATTACAAACTAGTTTGGGAAGGAGAAAATGTGATGACAGAGATAGTTATAAAAATAAAAGAATTGATTTGACGGGTTCTTTATTGAATAATCTTTTTAGAAATTATTTCAATAAATTAGTAAAAGATATGCAAAAACAAACCATTCGAGAAATTAATAATGGTTCATGGAAGTCTACATATAATTATTTGAATATTATCAATCAGACCAATATATATAAAATTATTAAATCAACAACAATTGAAAATGGTATTAAAAGAGCACTCGCTACGGGTGATTTTGGTATTAAACATACAAATTCTAATAAAGTAGGTGTTGCACAAGTTCTTAATAGATTAACATATATTTCGACACTTAGTCATTTGAGAAGAATTAATACGCCTATTGATAAAAGTGGTAAATTAATTCCTCCTAGAAAATTACATAATACACAATGGGGGTTTATTTGCTGCGCAGAAAGTCCAGAGGGGCAAAGTGTTGGGGTTGTTAAAAATTTGGCTTATATGGCCCATATCACAATACCCAGTTTAAGTCAGCCTATATATGATGTTATAAAGAAATTTATTATAGATTTGGAAGATAAAACACACAAAGAACTCCATACATATGTTAAAGTAATTGTAAATGGATCATGGATTGGTGTGGTAAAAAAACCATATAAATTTTATAAATATATGAAAAAAAAGAAATATCAAAGTATTATTAATATTTACACGAGTATTGTATTTAATATTAAAGAAAAGGAAATTTTAATATGTAATAATGCTGGTAGATTGACTAGACCCGTTTTTAAAGTTAAAAACGAAAAGATTTTATTTACCAATAAAATTAAAGAACAAATATTGAACGGTGAGCTCATTTGGGAAGACTTTTTAGTGAATCATAAAATAAAAGAGAGTGCGGTTGAATATATTGATTCGTCAGAACAAGATACCAGTTTAATAGCAATGAACTCTCGTGATTTAAAAGACGAAACAAAAAAGCAATTTAAGTATACACATTCTGAAATTCATCCGTCAACTATTTTTGGTATTTTGGCTAGTTGTATCCCATTTCCGGAACATAATCAATCACCGAGAAATACATATCAGTGTGCTATGGGTAAACAGGCAATGGGGATGTATACGACAAATTTTCAAAATAGAATGGATAAAACCGCATATGTACAAACGTATACAATGAGACCTCTTGTAGATACTAGACTAATGAATATGATTAAATTAAATCAAATCCCTTCGGGTGCAAATGTGATTGTAGCAATTATGACTTATTCGGGATTTAATCAGGAAGATAGTATTTTGTTCAACAAGGGTTCTCTAGATAGAGGTTTGTTTGGAGCAACAATATATCATACTGAAAAAGATGAAGATAAGAAAATTCATGGGGACGAAGAAATACGATGCAAGGCGGATAAAACAAAAACGAAAGGTATGAAATTTGCAAATTATAACAAATTAAATGAACATGGTGTTATTCCTGAAAATACTTTGTTGGAAAATAATGATATTATTTTAGGAAAGATCGTTCCCATAAAAGAACATAGGAATGATCATACAAAGGTTATTAAATATAGAGATATGAGTAGAGTTTATAGGACAAATGAAGAATCCTATGTTGATAAAAATTATATGAACCGAAATGGAGAAGGATATACTTTTGCAAAAGTCAGAACACGGGTTTATAGAGTTCCAACTATCGGGGATAAATTTAGTTCTAGACATGGACAAAAGGGAACTATAGGTAATATATTTTCAGAGGCAGATATGCCTGTTACTGGTAATGGATTACGACCCGACATTATTATTAACCCTCATGCTATTCCTTCTAGAATGACGATAGCCCAATTAAAAGAGACATTATTAGGAAAAGTTTTATTAGATATGGGAATATTTGGAGACGGAACTAGTTTTGGAGAATTGCCTATAAAGAAAATTTGCGAGATGTTGTTAAGTTTAGGAATGGAAAAACACGGAAATGAAATTCTTTATAATGGTATGACGGGGGAACAATGTGAATCAGACATTTTCATTGGTCCAGCATTTTATCAAAGATTGAAGCATATGGTAAATGATAAGGCTCATAGTCGCAGTTTTGGTTCGATGGTAGTTTTAACCAGACAACCCGCTGAAGGAAGAAGTCGGGATGGGGGTCTGCGTTTTGGAGAAATGGAACGAGATTGTATGATTTCACACGGGGCAAGTCGATTTACAAAAGATAGAATTTATTATGCCAGTGACAAGTTTGAGGTATATAGTTGTAAGAAATGTGGAATGTTTGCAGTTTTCAATCAAGAAAAACAAATACATTTATGTAAAACATGCAACAATAGAACAAGTTTTAATAGAATTCTATTACCATATGCGTGTAAATTACTCTTTCAAGAATTGATTACAATGAACATCGCTCCTAGAATTATCGCCAAATAAATCGTTAAAATTATGGTTTCGCAAATAATGGTTGTTAATTATGGATTCTCAAATAATTGTTAAAATTATGGTTGTAAATAATTTTTTTTGTTATTATTTTTTTAATTGTATACTACATACTTGTAATGGAAAATAAAAAAGAAGAAAAATCATATAAAACAGTATTAAGTAATGATCAAAAAAAAGAGTTTGATGAACCATGCAGTGATTTAAAAAAAAAATTATCGATTTGTATGAAAAATAGTGACGATAATATATTAGAATGTCAGTCGGTGAGAAACTCTTTCGAACAATGCTTGGAAAAACATTTCCGTCGATGAGTGATTTTTTTGTTATATATATTTTTAATTTTGAATATATATATAATGCCGGATACATTTATTAAGGATATAGATATTACAAATTTAGCAACGTTAAAAATATATAAAACTAAGGAAGAACCTGAATATACTACTATTGAACAATTTATAGAACAAATAAACGTCTGTAAAACAATATTGGAAGATTGTATTACAAATAGACCACAAACTCAAAATTCCATTCCTACTATAAATATTTATCTGGGAAAAGACGGATGGACATCCGGAACAAACACATTGGGAGAAGCATGGAGTTATAATAATATAGGAAATATTCGTATTAACCAATGGAATACTGGTCAGTATTATTTAAATGATACACTACAACATCAAAATATTTCAGTAATAATACACGAAATATTTCATGTATTTGGGTTATTTCCTAATTATATAGGTGGAAATATAAGTGAAAAATCAGATAGTGAAGGAACAACGCGTAGAATATATACAGGAGCAAATGGATTAAATGGATATAAAAAAGTTTTATTGGCAAATAATATTACAGTCCCTGATCCTATATATATATGTTTAGAGGATGATTTTGGTTCAGGAACCATAAATGTTCATTTAGAAGAAGCATACAATAGTTCAAGTGATAAATACGAAGTTATTAAAATAATAGATACAACTACAGGTGAACAATTTTATCCAACATTATGGAATGAAATAATGTCAGGATTATTGGACCGAGATTATAATTATATTACTCCAATAACAATGGGTTGTTTGGAAGATTTAGATTATACAATTAATTATGACTCCCAATTTATTGTAACAAATGGAACAAATATGAATTTTGTTACGAATGAAGAATCTAAACAACTGGGTACAGAAAAAAATTATTTTACATTAGATGAAAATATATATGATATATCATATTTAAACAAAGTTTTGAAAGGTGGTGAAGTGAATAATATAAATATATTAACTGAAATGGTTATTGAAAAATGGGGACAAAAAATACCATCAAAATAAATTCCGCAAAAATAATATAATATAATAATAAATGAAACTATTTTTACTTATTATTATAGTTATCCTTATAGGTGTTATTATTTCACTTTTTACGGAAAAACAAAAGAAACAAATTATTAATGTTACAAAACCTATGTGGTGGGGTCCTGCTGGAAGAATTCCCCCAAATCTACCAGTACGATGGGGATATAGACGATTATGTAAAAAAAGACTTAATTGTTAAGATTAATATCGTGTTAATATTAGTTTAATATTAGATAATAAAGAATAGATATTGTTATAAAGATATGTCAGTTGAAATATTAGGTTATGCTGCAATATTATTTTCTGCATGTGCATCTATACCCCAATTATATCAAATAATAAAAACAAAAAAGGTAAGAGATTTAAATCCCTATTTTTTTGTATTGGATTTTTTTGCGTGTTTAATGTATATTATATATGGTATATTAATTGAAAATTATATTGTAATGGGATCATCTATTATGCCATTAATAAATAGATTTATTATTATTGTATTATGGATTTATTATAGAAAAGAAACTATTGGCGAATAACATTATCAATCACATATTTTTTAACATCATCATCGTACAAATTTACTTTTTTTCCATTTAAATATTTTATAATAATTGCAATTTTATCCATTAAATATTCAATAACTTCCAATTCTCCAGCCATTAGTGTATACGCATTTTTTTTATTTTGAGGACCAGACATTTTATGTTTGTTATAGTATTTTGCTGTGTGAGGATATTTCTTCTTTAGTTGGTTCAACAATTTATAAACTTGTTCCATAACTTTACCTTCGCTATGTCTATCTTGATATTTATTAATTATTATTGAAGAAGAACTTTGATTATTTCTTACATAATTTAATAAACTATGAAAATCATTAGAATTTATATTGTTATCAATATATCCTTTAAAATCCCGGGTTTTAATATAAATTCTAACAGTACTATCGGGTAATATAAATCCATAATAAATAAAATAACTATCCATCGATTTAATTCCATAACTATCCATTATTTCATCTCCCGGACGAATGGGTGCTCTTGCTATCATTTGATAACTCTGCAAGTTATCATTATAAGACCAACGTGTTTGACAAGTATTACTGTGATTTAACATATCTGCAAACGGAACCATAGCACTCACAATATCGCCATTTATAACAAGTCTAAAATTTCTAGAAGATACTAATGATCGCATTCTATGGTAATCATGAAATCTAAATACATCAAAATCGGGTACATTACTTTTAAGTATTTTATATTCTTCGCGAATAAACCGATTTCTCTCCCTAATTCTTTCATGTAAATAACTTCCTCTGATATATTCAAGATCTTCTTTCCAAAAAATAGGTATATGATCTAATGTTTCGGGAAGTGTATCGAAATAAGGTGTCCAATCTACATTTAACATAATTCCTTCAAATTCTTCTGCAAATAACATAAACACAGCAATCTTTATAATATTTTTTTCACTTGGAGTTTTATTTTGAAATATGTTATCCAATTGTTTTATCTCTGGAACTTGATCTGCTGTTCTATTAGTGATAATTAGATGTTTTGGGATTAAAAAAACGAAGTCATCCTTTTTTATATGTTTTGCAGATACGACACCTCTTTCATTATTGGATTGGTCTATAATTTTTAAATTATCAATATTAACTTTATTATCAGTTAACCATTCTAATAAATTTTCCATATAATTTATAATATTATTAAAATTTATATGAACCTATCTAATTAATAATCTAATTATACATCGATGAATGCTTATATAATTTACAATGCTTACAATTATACTTAATTCTACTATTACGATCTCCGTCGTCTAAATAAATCCATTCATGTGTGCAATTGCGCCACAGATATTTTTCTATTTCTTTAATATCTTCTTTTGAGCGGTAAATAAATCTTTCAGAAAATACTATATCTTTCTGTAATTTATTTCTTAAAACAACTTTTTCATGTATATCATTTGACAATTCTTTTGATGTATTACTTTTTTCCTGTTCTACAACTTTTTCCATTTGATTTACTAAATTATCATATATATTTTCGTAAATCAATTTATAAATAAATCTCAGGTTATGTATAATGGAAAAAATACAAATTCTAGAAAATATTATTATCCAAATGAAAGATTTAATTTCTACTGAAAAAAAAGCACTACTTGTGCAAGTAAAAAAAGTTAATCATAATTTAGAAAATACTGTCGAGGTATTAACCAATAACGACATTAAAAAAATATTAGAAAGAGTTGATTATTTATATAACACTGTCCAACAACAAAATAAACGTATACACGAATTAGAAAATAAAATAACCTGTTTATCGACAGAGAAACCTATTAATCCATTTGACAATTTATAATGGTTCTTTATAAAATATCGTATTTTGTTTTGAATTCTTTAATTAAATTTTCAGGAATTTCATTAAAATCAATCATTTTTTTATTAAGTAAATATCTCTCCATAGCACCTTCAACATTTTCTAATTTGGTTTTAAATAATTCTTTATCATCATAATATTTGCATGCTGTTTTGGGTCCACACTTTTTGAATACTCCGGAAATATTATCACTCTTATCTCCTGTGAGAATTTTCACAAAAAGATCTTTTTCTGGGTCATTAAAACTAGATTTTTTTTCGGTAAGTTTTTTGAATTTAAGATCATAAATATGAACATTGTCTCTGGCTAATTGTAAATAGTCCATATCACTTGTGATAATATAAATATTGGCTTCGGGATACTTGGATACAATGTTTTTTGTTACGATGGCCAAGCAATCATCTGCTTCGAGTTGCGGATAAGAGAATATTGTTTTTGCACCACCTTTTTGAAATAAATTATCATTGTATGCTTTTGCAAAAAATGGTCCGCCTAAAAAGGTATCGTCATATATGCGATTGGCTTTATATGTTTGTAAATGTTTCATTCTCCATATTGTTTTTCTAGGACAGTCTTTTCCTACAAGAATAATGGGATTTGTAATGTTGAGTTGTTTAGGTATGTCCAAGATTTTGGTTTGAAATGTTTTGATAAATTTGCCCATAAATTCTTCATTATCACATGGTGGGTTTTCTTTGTCGATGGTTTGTTCTTTTTTAGCAAGTTTAAACCAATTTAAGATAGCATAAAATCTGAAAAATATGAAATAACTTCCGTCAATAAGAATAAAGTTGGGTTCGGAGGACATAATTAATGTAGATAAATTACTTTAAATGAAATATTCAATTTAATATATAATGAGCCACGGATGTGCATATAAAAAATCAACTGCAAAGATGAGATGGAAATGGCGAAAAAAACGCGTCAGAAGATTACAACGAAGAAGGCGTAAAATGAGAGCCCGATCAAAATAATTATCGATATATATATATATATGGCGGCTAAAGGAATTATGGGATATATTAATCCTAAAAAAACGAAACGTTCTCCAAAAAAAAAAAAAACTGAAGAACAAAAAAGGCACGAAGAAGCAATTGCAGCAGCAGCAAAGATGCCTTCTCCTAATGTTGTAGGTGAAAGTAGAGATGATGAGGAAGCGCAGCAGAATTCACGAAAGGATTGTACAAATAGCACCAATTTATGTGGTCCAATTGGTGGTAGAGGTAAATGTTGTGATCTAAACACAGCAGTAGATGGTAAATTTTGTCATTTTAAAAAACGTGAACAGCAAGGGGAAGGGAAATCAAGAGTATGGATTATACCTGGTACAAATAAAAAATTTCCTAAAGATATGAGGAATGAAAATAGAGAATACCATGCTTTAGAAGAAAAATTATGTAACCAACACCCATCAATGTTTGGTTTACCACCTGGGACTATATGTAAAAAAGCAGATATAAATTTTACAGAAAATAGTGATAATGCTGCTCTTTATTTAAGAAAGTTGGATGCAGATCAAAAATATCATAATGCAGGAGAAATGAGTGCATCTCCAAAAGATATGTTGAAAAATATTATCGATAAACGTAATAAATGGGCACAAACATATTTAAGACCTGAATGTAGAGGGCAAGATGGCAAATATTGCGATTCAGGCTGCAACAATCATAACGGATGGACATACAACGCAAAAAATATTGTAAATAAATATAATCAATTTAATGGAGACATGCAATCAAAAGTAAAACAATATTTATCAGATTCTTATTCTGAGTTGTCAGATATCAAAAAAAATGAAATAGTTCGTGATATTGCTGAAAAGAATATAAATTTATTAGATCCGCCTGGACAAGATCCAGAAGGATGGGCAGGTGGTAAAAAACGAAAAACACGTGATCGTAAAAAATATAAAGTAAAAAAAATAAAAACTCGTAAAAGAAAATTACCTTTTTCAAAAAAAGGTAAGAAAAGAACTTTTAAAAAAAGTTCACAAAAAAGAAGAAGAAAAACCAAAAGAAGAAGAAAAACGCGTAGTATGCGAGGTGGGGCGTGCGCGAGTGGTGTTTTCCCCTGCTGTGACAAGAATACCGACGCCCGGAAAAACGACTGCCATTTCAAAAATGGCATCGACTTTGCCCAAATGCGACGCGATCGGCAGCATTATAAAAATTTGGAAACCAAAGCCGGACAACATCCACCAAACTACACACTAGATATTAACGCCCCCCGCACAGAGAGAGACGCTTTACATAACATTGCAGTAGCACGCAAGAATTGGGTGGACAACTATTATATAGGGTTTTGTGGCGACTGTGATGCCTTTAACAGAAATCATAATCTCCCCCACGAGGCCGGGGAGAGGCTGGTGGAAGCATGGGAGAGGGAGAGGGAGAGGAAGCGCGCGGCAGCAGCAGCAGCAGCAGTAGCGCGAGAACGAGAAGAGAGAGAGGCAGCAGCAGCAGCAGCAGTAGCGCGAGAACGAGAAGAAAGAGAGGCAGCAGCAGCAGCAGCAAGACAAGCAGCAGCAGCAGCAGCAGCAGAATCATCCAGAAAATGGTTTGAAAAAGATAAAAAGGAGGAAGAAGAAGAAGAGGAGGAGGAAGAGAATGGGGAAGATTGGGATAGTAAAGGATTTGACGGAGATTGGGATGCGGAAGGAGGTGGAAAAAGAAAAACGAGAAAAAAGACCTTTTTAAGAAAAAGATCACAAAGAACTTTTAAAAAAAGTTCACAAAAAAGAAAAACACAAAAAAGAAAGAAAAGAAGAAAGACCTTTTTAAGAAAAAGGTCACAAAAAAAAAAGAGGAAAAGACCTTTTTAAGAAAAAGAAAATTAAACAAAAAATCCCGCCGAAGAACTAGAAAACGTTAATTTATTGAAATAATATATTTAAAATTTTAGTAAATATATTATATACATATGAATTGGATGAATAGCGTTAAAAATTATTATAAAAATCAAGAAAATAATAAAATAATTAAAAAAAATTTCAAATTTACACATAGTTTTGAAAAAAGGCTCGACGAATCGACATCTATTATAGCAAAATATCCAGAGCGAATACCTATTATTTGTGAACGTTTAACAACAAAAGTTCCAGAAATAGATCGGTCAAAATATTTATGTCCAAATGATTTATCGCTGGGGAACCTTGTTTACGTAATTAGAAAACGAATAAAGATTGCCCCCGAAGAAGCAATATATTTATTTATAAATGAACGTATTTTACCGGTTTCAAATATTTTAGGCGAAATTTATGAGAAGCATAAGGATGAAGATGGATTTTTATATATCAAATATGACTCTGAAGCAACATTTGGATAATATTATTTATTTTTTTTATATTAAAGTATATTATATAATGACAAATTTACAATCATGGATAAACTCATTTAGATTAGTGCCCGATGCATCTGCACCGGTATGTAAAAAAGGACAAACATTCAGAGGTACTGCTCGCAATGCATCTGTTGAGTTTGGTCAAAGCGAAACCAACTGTAATTATATCCAAAATAGCGGGACAGCAAAACCCGGACCAACTACCCAATTCGATAGTGAATTGGCAAGACGTAGAAAAATTCAAATTAGAACTAAATCAAATAAAGTAGGAAATTCTGCATCTACTGATAAATTTGAAAGAACCTTTAGAGGATATAATTCTCACGTTGAGAATGGTCGAGATGGATATACACGTGGCAAGCGTGCTCAACTATTTGGTCATGAAAATAATAAGGTGGCACAGGCAGGTGTTGGTGGTGATGCTAGTGATGTTATTTACTTTAAACCAATATTTGAAAGATTTACAGTTAATGTCTCAAAACAATAAACGAAATTTAAACATAAAAATCATTATAAATTATCTTTTCTTAAATTATAATGATTAAGAAACTTTTAGCAGAATTTTTAGGAACAATGTTCTTTCTTTATGTAATTTTGGCAACAGGTGATGCTGTTGCAATTGGTTTAGCGTTAACGGTTGCTATTATGGTTATTGGTAAACACTCTGGAGGTCACTTCAACCCTGCTGTGTCTGTTATGTTGTCAATGGCCGGTAAACATTCAATGAAAGAATTAGCGCCATATGTTGTAGCACAAGTTTTAGGAGGATTAGCCGCGTTAGAGTTATACAAAAGATTTAAATTTTAAATGCTAAAATTATACAATTTATTCACAAAAAAAAAGAACTTTTTAGAACTTTTTAGAACTTTTTAGAACTTTTTAGAACTTTTTAATAAAAGTTCTCAAAAATAAATAAATCTCTATATACTATATAATGGAAAATACAGCAACCGCCAATGAAGCTATGAATTTATTGAAAAATGCCAGTTCTACTTTAGAAACTCTTGTAGGTAAACTTAAGGGGGGAAGTCGCAAACTTAGAAAGAAAAGAAAATCTCGCAGAAAGAGACAAACTGGAGGAAGACGTAGAAAATCCAGACGTAGAAAATCCAGACGTAGAAAATCCAGACGTAGAAAATCCAGACGTAGAAAATCCAGACGTCGTTCTCGCAGAAGAAAACGATAATTATTTAAATATATATATATATTTTCTATCAAATATATATATGCAAGAATCATTTATGGATAAATTTAAACGCGGTGCATCTGAAAATGCTGCTGCTGTTAACGCCGGTGTTGAAACTGCCAAATCCGGTATTGTAAAAACCAAACAAGGATGGAATGCATTAACAAATGCATACAATGCGAAAGCAGGCCAGCCAACAAGACCACAAATGCCAACAAGACCACAAATGCCAACAATGCCAACAATGCCAACAAGACCACAAATGCCAACAATGCCAACAATGTCAACCATGCAACAAGGAGGACGAAGACGCAGATCAAGACGCAGATCAAGACGCAGATCAAGACGCAGATCAAGACGCAGATCAAGACGCAGATCAAGACGCAGATCAAGACGCAGATCTAATAAAATGAAAGGAGGTAGCAAGTTAAAAGGGGGTAGACGTAGATCTAGACGTAGAAGACGTAGATCTAGACGTTAAAAATATTTATTTTAATTCTTAATATACACTTATATGTTAAGAATTATTGTATCGGCATTATTAATATGTGCTGCTATATTTTGGGGTATGTATAATCCTAGTGATGGTTCTCCTCATAATGAATTGCTTAATTATTTAGGACTTAATCAAAAGTTAACAAAATGGATGCATATAATTTTAGGAACTATATTCTATTTACTTGCAGTCATAGTTATTTAATTATGTTTTTTCATAAGATTATAAAGTAAATAGATCAATAATGCTCCAAATCCCAAATTATATAAATTTGCGGCTTTATTTTTACTTAATTTACCACCTTCCATTAATTCTTTTAACTCTATAAATGTTTCATTCATATTTGAAAATCCATCTTTTGCACACCCTGATCTTTTTTTACCCGATACCGGATTTTTTCCTCCAAATACACAAGGATCTATATTAGCAATATCATCATCTGCTACATATACTCCTGTTACACCATTGTCATCTTTAATATCTAATTTCCTACATGGAGGATTTGCACCTTGCATAAATCCTCCAAAAATAGCAACAGGATTAATAGCACCCACATTTTCTATACTACTAGGAATTAATCCTCTAAATTCAGGAAAACTTGCACCCGTAGCATCCGAAATAAAAGGAATAGATCCAGTTGCTTTATTATGCATATAAACATATCTATCCACTTTATTACCATCTGGTGCAGTACATTGTCCCCCCGTTTTCAAATAAAATCTATTTCCTAAAGGTCCTTTTACCCGACTTGCATCTCCCCCCCCTGAAACTAAAATTTCTGTAAAAGCAATTAATCCTTGTACATCTGCTCCTAATGCACTCATCGTACCCTCACTAGTCATTCCTATCTCATTGGGTGTTTTAATTTGTTTGGCATAATTATATGTCGGACCTAAAAATTTCTTTTCTAAATTTCCAACCCCTGAACTTATTTTGTCAAAAAAGCCTGCCATTAAATATATATATATATATATTTATTTAATATGAATAATAATGAAATAAATCAAGAAAATTTACAATGTCGGATTTGTTTAGAAGATGAAGAAAATATAGATTTATTAATATCACCATGTAGATGTAAAGGAACTTCTAAATATGTTCATAAATCTTGTCTTGAAACATGGAGATATCAATCAATAAGTGCTCGAGGATTTTATAAATGCATGGAATGTAATGAAAATTATATTATTTTGAATAATGATGAAATCGAAAACCAAAGAATTTTTGATATATTTAATATTTCCGAGAAACTTTTTTATTTCGAATTATGTGTTTCATTTTTGTTGAATTTTTTTATATATATTATTGATGTATTTATTAATGATTATAGTTTGGTAAAAATATTTCCGTATAATAATAGATTATTTGAAATCGTGAAAAATAATATTTTTTATCAAAATCTTTTTTACTTAAATTTTTCAATATATATACACAATCTTATATTTATGTTAATTTATATTTTAAGATGTTGTTTATATGTTAAAAATAAAAAAGAATTAAGTTATTTAATGATATATAATATATCTATCACATTTCTCTATTATAATTGTTTTTGGTTATTCATGTTAGGAATGGGTTCATACAACATGTACGAAATTGCATTAATAACCATATGTCTATATGAAGTATTCAGTTATAAACTAAATTTTGAACTTATAAAAAAACACAATACTAGTATAATAATTATAAATGAAAGATTAGATACCGGTGTGGCAATGTATAACAATCCGTTAAACATTATTATTGATGATATAGAACCAGATACTATAAATGATGATAATAACCTACTTTTAGGTTGAAATATCAGGACTACTTGACATAATTTCTCCTAATTTATTTAAATTTGGAAAATCTTTATCTTTTCCACCACCGCCGAAATTTTTATCGAGTTTACCTAGTTCGGATATTATTTCATCCTTTTCCTTCATTACGTCATCTGTTAAATTTTTGGCTTGTTGTCCGTTTGCCTTAATCATTGCATTTTGCATAGTAGATGTCATTTTTAATGACATATATTTGCCTAATAATGAATTTAATTGCGATTCGTTACGACTTAATTGAGAAGATTGTCTGGTAACAGCATTATTTTGTCCAACAGGGCATCCAGAAAAATATTCAACAACTCTCGAATTTAAGAAACTATATAAAATAAGAGAAATCAATAAAAAGTTTAATAATATAATGATAGTCTTCATTATATTATAATTATATAAAAATTAACATGCTTCTGGATTAACATGCGATGGGGTATTGTTTACAGGCTTCTTCAGTATCTTCATCAGCATTTGGATCTGAAACAGCTTTTAATGCATTATTGTTTCTTGTGTTTTGAATAATAAGTTTTTGATTATTCATTATTTGCGATTCAGTTGTATTTACTAAACTTGATAGACTATTAATTTTATTTTTAAATTCAGATTGTCTTAATTTTGTTGTACCGATCATTGAATTATTACAAAATAATTTTTGCTGTTCTTTACCTTTTGACGTATTAATATTAAAATTATAATTACATGCTCCTTCTACAACTCTTGTTAATAAACTAAATATTATAGAAGATATAAGAATGATAAATAGATTAATTTTATTCATATAAATAACAAGTTATTTTTTCTAAATCTAATATAAATGTCAGAAATTGCAGATGGAAAATTAATTAATAATAGTAATGGATATAATTTAACTACCAGTCAAAAAAAAAATGGTATGTTTAATTTTTTAAAAAAGGAAACATTAACAACAAATAAACAGTCAAAAATGATGGCTTATGGTCATTGTGCTCCTAAGTATAGTTGTGAAAAAAAAAATTTAAGAGATAAAAGAGTTTATAAAGCTGATATTAGACAACCTATCCGGGCTGTTAGAAAAGAGACTAATTGTAACAACCAACTACAATGTCAAACAACAACCGTAATTTATAAAGATCATTATAGTGGGATTGATATAGACACTAATACTTTAGCAACTAACTGTCCAAATACAAATGGTAGTCTCCCTACTGGAAAATTAAATAATATCAATCTAGGCGGTACCATTACAAAAAGCCAAAGTGGTATTACGACAAGAACAAGAAAACCTCTTATCCGAAGTGGTATGCAACCTAATACTGCTGGGCAACAAAATAGTGGTTTAAGTCAGTATGAAACTGATGTTACAAAAAAAAGAAATACATATTCTTATTCTTTTAGAGAACTGTTAAACAACAGAAGAAAATCAACCATAGAAAAGAGTTTGGCTTGTACCAAAAATGAATCATCTAAAGAAGTTAACGGTTACGGAGGTCAATGCAAAAATGATCCTAATTGTCTTAATGGAAAAGTTATAGATAGATTGAACAATAAGAAATTTTATAAACAGGGTTCGGTTGATAGCAGTACTAGATTGGAGAGACTAAAATTAGACACAATTAAAGGACAGTCCCAATGTCCAATTGGAACACAAACGAATTATAGTGGATGTAATGGTCCGAATGTTCCATTTGTAAGAGCACAAATGGGACCACCTAGTGGAGTAAATAATTTTTCGTGTACAAATCAAAGAAAATACAAAGGACTATTTAATATAAATCACACCGAAGTCAATTATCCTCAAACAAGTGCTTTGGCAAGAGTAAGAGGTGCGGTAAGTCATAAAACAACAGTTAATCCAAATGGTGGTGTATGCTGTAATGATGATCCACCTCAATTATTAAAATAATCTTATAATATAAATTTACTTATATATATTATATGTCAAAAAATGTATGTAATTGTAAAACCCAAAATTTTACAGGATCAATGTCAACATTTAAATTATTTCCAATATTTGATAGAAAATATGTACCTGAAAAAGTAAATCCCCGAACAGAAATTATTACAAAATCATCCCGATTAAATTTTCCATTAAATGTAGATAGAATATCATGTGAAACATTGAATTGTAATATGACAACACAGCAAAAATTGGAACTAAATAAAAAACCAACACCATTTAGGATGCCATATAATCATTATAGAAAACAATCAACGTGTAGAACTGATTGTATGGAAAATGTGAAGGTTATTAAAGAAACGGTTGATCCATGTGAGTGCCCCAAATCTCTTATTACTACGCGATTAGTAGGTAAAACCGGAGTAAGATTTATAAATGAAACTACATATAAAAATTATTTGCAAAGGAATGGGATGTTATATTCACAAAATAGTGAAGGCATTTTGAATGAAAACAAAGTATCAGGTAATGAATATAAAATAGGACAGTTGGAAAGTATGGTATATAATAAAAATACAAATGGCAAAATTAAAGATCCTATATTAAATCCAAATGGTACATCAGATCCTAATTGCATGATTTATAGAAAAAAGCCAACATCCTTAACAGAGATAAGTTTTAGTATAAAAAAAATCACAACAACTACTAGAAAATATTCAAACGCTAAATATGGAAGAAATGGTTCCGTTTCCTCTAGATCTCGTATACATAGATTAAAATATCAAACTAAAATAAGTTCACAAATTAATTATAACAAATTAAATACTTATAATAATTGTATTAATGGAGAGATATGTTCACAATACAAAAATCCGGGTCCAAATATAAAAGAAAATAAAAATACTCCTATTGAATGTATACCTTCACGAAGCAAACGGCAAACAAAACTGAGATGTCCTATTTTAGACATAATTATACCCCCAGAAGATCCTACATCTAAGTTTTACTTTAGAACAACCTTTCCAAGTTCATCTACTTTAGAAAAATTAACAGGTGATTACAATATATTATATAATATAGACACACATGTCGAACCTATATCTAAGTTTTATTTTAGAACAACCTTTCCAAGTTCGTCCACATTAGAAAAATTAACAGGTGATTATAATATTATATATAATTTAAAATTATAGAACAAATTTATATGTTTACTTTTATTTTTTAATATAAATAAAATTATATATATGTCATATTTAATAACCTATAATGGTTGGTATTTAATAGGAATCAATTCAGGAAATACAATTCAAAATACTATTGCTACATTAATCAATACTACTTTACACTCCTTTATTGTAAATGATGCTTACTGTGTAAAAAATAATTATCAGGGGATACCTTCCCCTTCTCCCGGAAATTTTACAGTATCCGAATGGAAAGACATGACAAATTTATTAACAACTAATTTTCCATACACCATTGGTGTATGGGTTAATATTACATTAACTGCTCCTACAAATCAGCCAGAGCCAGAACCGGAGCCGGAGCCGGAACCAGAGCCAGAGCCGGAGAGTGTTTCTGTACAATGTTTACATCAAAACCAAGATAATATAGTTTCTATGGCTAATCCATATCTGTTTAACGGTATAGCATATAATAATTCTGATTATATAGGAGTAAACAATGGAATTTATAAATTAACTGGTGTAACATCCTCTCATCCGATCGGGTTCGTAATAAATAATACTTCATTATTTGAAGTGACTAGTGGAACTGCTTATTTAAGTTCAAAAACAATAAATGATGAAAGTGTACAGCATTATATAGGAGATATTGAATTTGAAGTAAAAGGTGACTTTGGTATAATTAGTTATAATTGTTATAAGCATGGTTATATGGGTGGAGAGAATCGATTAATATACTCTAATAGTTGTCAAAAAGAGCCAGAGCCAGAACCAGAGCCAGAGCCAGAGCCAGAGCCAGAGCCAGAACCTGAGCCAGTAACAGATCCATTTGTAGCCTCTGGTAAAAATATTGGGGTAAAAGTTGATACTGATGGCAATATAGTTATTAGAGCGTCTAGTAGTTTTATGGAATCAAATCCAACTGCTTATTTTTATCAGGTAGATTTTAGCGATGTTGATATTACTGCAATTGAATCAGGTTATATAAATACTGGTACAGGAATAGGTATTGATGTATTTGCTATTGGAAACGATGACTTTATTCAAATTTCAGATTCATCATGGATTAAAATTGGTAAAGGTAGTGGAACATTAGACACAACCGGTGGATTTATTTGGATTGATAGTCGTGATATATTTACTGGTACACAGGATACTGAGGCTTTATCTAATTTGTGGGACCAAAACGAAACAGTAATTCCAGAACCGGAGCCAGAACCGGAGCCGGAGCCTGAACCAGAACCGGAGCCGGAGCCAGAACCGGAGCCAGAACCGGAACCAGAACCAGAACCAGAGCCAGAACCAGAGCCAGAACCAGAACCAGAGCCAGTAACAGATCCATTTGTAGCCTCTGGTAAAAATATTGGGGTAAAAGTTGATACTGATGGCAATATAGTTATTAGAGCGTCTAGAAGTTTT
>Ga0315320_10000706_pt1 | contig 27554 bp, 25 predicted proteins | sample M140m21515metaG_FD_203458 | JGI IMG/M metagenome (GOLD analysis project Ga0315320, IMG submission 203458) | Ammonia-oxidizing marine archaeal communities from Monterey Bay, California, United States - M1 40m 21515 | ecosystem: Environmental > Aquatic > Marine > Coastal | place: USA: California... | reverse complement strand
TAAGAAACAACGTTTGCCATGAATATTCTGGTCGTCGGCGGCGCTGGCTACATTGGTTCTCACGCTGTCAGGTTCTTACTGGCTGCAGGGCATCAAGTAACGGTTTATGACAATTTGTCTCGTGGTCACCGTGAGGCTGTTCCAGATGGATTGCTTGTCGAGGGCGAACTTGCTGATCGTTCCAAGTTGGTTTCATTGCTTCAGGAGCGACAGATCGAAGCTGTCATGCATTTTGCTGCCTTCGCGTTGGTCAATGAGTCCGTGAATGATCCGAGTGTTTACTATCGCAACAATGTGATTGCAGCCCTCGAGTTGTTGGACGGAATGAAAGAAGCTGGGGTCACCAAGATCGTGTTTAGCAGCACGACGGCGACCTACGGTGAGCCGGATACCATGCCGATTAGTGAGGAGACGCCTCAGCAGCCTATCAGTCCATATGGGTTCACGAAGTTGGTCATCGAGCGTGCATTGGCTGATTACGCAATGGCCTACGGGTTTGGCTACGCCGCTTTGCGTTATTTCAATGCTGCAGGGGCGCACCCAGATGGCACAATCGGTGAGGATCACGATCCCGAGTCACACTTGATTCCAGTTGTTTTGCAGGTTGCTTTGGGGCAACGGGAGAAGATCACTATTTTCGGCAATGATTTTGCCACACGCGATGGGACTTGCTTGCGAGATTACATCCATGTGGATGACCTTGCCAGCGCCCACCTGCGTGCTCTTGAGTTAATCGAACCCGGCAAGGGAATTTGTGCCAACCTCGGTACGGGACGTGGAACAAGCGTTCAGGAAATCGTTGAAGCTTGTCGGAAAGTCACAGGGCATCCGATTCCGACAGTCATGGGAAACCGTCGGGCTGGCGATCCAGCAGAGCTGGTTGCAGATAATTGCCTCGCAAAAAAACTTTTAGATTGGAAGCCCAAGTACGATAGCGTTGATGCCATCGTTGAGACTGCATGGCAATGGCATAAGTCCCATCCCAATGGCTTTGCCTCTTCGTAGGCTGCAAAATTGGCAATGAATTGAAATGATCCTGCATTGCTGAGCGTTCTAGGTGATCGCAGCTAGGATTCGGTTTGGAGCTTCGCTGCGAGCAAGGTGTTGTGTAGCAGCATTGCAATGGTCAGCGGCCCAACACCGCCCGGAACGGGTGTGATCGCGGAGGCAACTTTGACCGCCTCGTCGAATGCAACATCGCCCACTAATTTTTCGCCGACGCGGTTGATTCCGACATCGATCACAATGGCACCTTCACGGATCATGTCTCCGCGAATCATCTCGGGAACACCTACTGCAGCGATCAGGCAGTCAGCTGTCTTGCAAACGGCCTTCAGATCTGTTGTGCGGCTGTGAGCAAGGGTAACTGTAGCATTCGCAGTTTCACTTCCGCAGGAGCCATCTCTTTGTGCAAGCATCATAGCCATCGGCTTACCCACGATATCACTCCGCCCTACGACCACCACATGTTTGCCGGCGACACTCAGATCGCAGCGATGCAGCAATTGCACGATCCCATGCGGGGTGCAGGGTAAGAATCTGGGACGCCCCTGCATCAGCAGCCCGACATTGACTGGTGAGAAAGCATCGACATCTTTCAGGGGAGCCACGGTGTCGAGAATGGCTCGTTCGTCGAAACCTTTGCCCCCGTTGCCGTCTGTGGGTAGGGGTAATTGAACAAGAATGCCGTGGACCCCAGAATCGTCGTTAAGCATCTGGATCGTCTCGAGAAGTTCTTGTTGCGACGTTCCAGCGTCGAGTCGCAATGTTCGGCCGTCGATCCCTGCTTTTTCACAGGCTCGGCTTTTATTACGGACATAGACCTGGCTGGCTGGATCTTCGCCAACCAAAACGGCTGTCAGGCAGGGCTGGGGGCCGCCATCACGGACGAATTGCCGCACTTTCTCGCCTACTTCAGCACGGATTTCTGACGCAACTCGTTTCCCATCAAGTAGATCAGCAGTCATGGATTCTGTTTGTCCTGTTCATGAGTGATCGCCATAGTGGCATTTTCCACTGGCCGCTATAGTTGCCTAAAACGCCAAGTTTGCGGAAAATCCATGGATAAGTGGAATCGCATTCCGCAATTAGCCACTCCGTGAAACGAAATCACACAGGATTTGAGCCCCGATGTCTACCGACGCGCCAAAATTGAGTCCAGTTGAAACCATCAAAGAGGGCAGTGATTACCTGAAAGGGACGATCGACCAAGAGATCGCAGGTTCAGTTGATCACTTTGACAAAAGCAATATACAGCTTCTGAAATTTCATGGGACCTACCAGCAGGATGATCGTGATGCACGGTTGACCGCCAAAAAGACGGGAGCTGGCAAGGCGTATTCCATGATGGTCAGGCTGAGAATTCCCGGTGGGCGAATTCGGTCGGATCAAATGTTGTCGATGCTCGATCTTTGTGAACGGTTGGGCAACGCCACGATGAAGATTACTACACGGCAAACCCTGCAATTGCATGGCATTTTGAAGGATGATTTGCGAGAAACGGTTGCCCACATTAACGAGATTGCTTTATCCACGCTAGCCGCGTGTGGCGACGTTAATCGGAATATCATGTGCTGCCCTGCAAAGCGGACCGGTAGCATCCATGCTGATATGGAAAAATTGACTGATGAACTCACCGAGGCTTTGGCACCACAAACTCCTGCTTACCACGAATTGTGGCTGACCGACACTGAAACAGGTGAAAAGACTCTCGAGGGAGGTGGTGCCGTTGAACCGTTATACGGTCCTACCTATCTGCCCCGAAAATTTAAGATGGGCATCGCTTTGCCTGAAGATAATTGCATCGACATCTATACGCAGGATCTCGGTTTCTTGGCAGTTGTGCGTGACGGGGCCATCATCGGCTACAACGTGCTAGTAGGTGGTGGCATGGGCACGACCCCATCGGCCAAGAAAACTTTTCCTGCACTGGCAAAACGTCTGGCGTTCATCAAACCCGAACAAGCTGTCGGTATTTCCAAAGCGATTATCAAAGTGCAGCGGGACAACGGGAATCGTCAGGATCGTAAGACCGCCCGAATGAAGTACTTGATCAACGACTGGGGAATTGAGAAGTTCCGCGCTGAAGTGGAAAAGTATTACGGTCAACCACTCGAGGAGTGTACCGACGATGATGTTCATGGGTTTGATGATCACATGGGCTGGCAGGAACAAGGTGATGGTAAATGGTCCTATGGATTGAATGTCGAAAATGGACGTCTATATGACGATGAAGATCGACAGTTGAAAGCCACTCTTCGTGCCATTTGTAACGAATTCAAAACGGAAGTTCGGATGACCGGACACCAGAGTCTGATCTTCACCGATCTCAATGAGGCAGACAAAAACAAACTGATTGGCTTCATCACGCAGCATCAAGTCCCAACCACAGAGGAAACCAGTACGGTGCGGCGATGGTCGATGTCGTGTGTCGCGTTACCAACTTGCGGGCTGGCGATCACAGAGAGCGAACGTCGCCTGCCAAGCATCATTGATGGTTTGGAAGCTCCGCTTGCCAAGTTAGGATTGGATAAAGAACGGTTCACGATACGGATGACTGGTTGTCCAAATGGTTGCGCCCGGCCATACAACGCTGACTTGGCGTTGGTTGGAAAAGCCAAGGGTAAGTACACGTTGTACGCCGGAGGCGGATGGTTGGGTAATCGACTAGCCTACATCTATAAGGACATGGTTCCTGATGATGTTGTTGTCGAAGAGTTGGTTACCATCTTTGCGGCTTTCAAAGCCAATCGCGAGGATGGTGAGTCGTTGGGAACATTCTGCACACGTGTTGGAAAAGATGATCTGGCGACTCTTGCTGCGAATGCACCGAGCGTTTGACCACCGACTGACTTCTTTCCGGAGTAACTGTTAGACAGATCGCTGCCAAAGATCCCGAGTGCAGGCCATATGTCTTTTGACGGCAGCAAGGGCGGTTGTGTTGGTGCAGCGACGCGGGGATTTTACGTGTCTCCGAATGTGTCGCTGTCTTTGGCGTTACCCGTCATTATTGTTTGAAACTCGCCGAAAAACGTGGATCTTGCCTCCTTGCATGAGGTGAATTCATCAGCCTCGTTTTAGCGAAGTTTGTGCACGGCCATTTCATGTCGCTATATTGGCGACTCCCCAACACTCTGGAGTTTTGAAGATGTCTTGTGAAATCAACCGTCGTGCTTTCGTTGCTGGCGTGGCTGGAACTTCAGTTGCCGCTCTTTCTGCCGGGAAATTGGCAGGACAGGAAAAGAAACCAGTCCAAAGTAAAGAGGGGCCGATCAGGCCAAACTTCATTGCTGTTTCGACCTACTCTTATTGGCGTTACAGAGACGATAGTAAACTTGGGATCGAAGAATGCATTGACCTTGCTGCTGATGCAGGATTCGATGGCGTCGAGATATTGCATGTGCAGATGCAGGATCAATCCAATGCGGCGCTGCAGAGGATCAAACAGCGGGCATTTAGAAATGGGTTGGACTTGTGTGGCCTATCTACTCATCAGTCCTTTGTGAGTCCTGATCCTGCTGAGCGGCAAAAAAATGTTGAGCACACAATCAAGTGCATCGAGTTGGCTTACGCGCTTGGGATTCCGACCATTCGTGTGAACACAGGACGCTGGGGAACTTCGAAGAACTTTGACGAGTTGATGGCCAACAAGGGAATCGAACCGCGTCTCGAAGGATACACCGACGACGAGGGGTTTGAGTGGGTCGAGGATGGATTGCAGAAGTGCCTTGCAGCAGCAGAAAAATGTGGGGTTGTGCTGGGACTGGAGAACCACTGGGGACTTGGACGCACCGCTGCGGGAGTCCTGCGAGTTATTAACGCGGTCAAGTCTCCGTGGTTAAGAGCCACGCTTGATACGGGTAACTTTCTTGAAAATCAATACGAGCAGTACGCGGAATTGGCACCCGAAGCGGTCTTTGTTCAGGCAAAGACCTATTTTGGTGGTGGTACTTGGTACACGCTGGATATTGACTACGACCGTGTCGCGGCAATACTCCGTGGTGTGAATTACCGCGGTTACATTTCACTGGAATTCGAGGGCAAGGAAAAGCACGAGACCGCGATTCCAAAAAGTCTGGCAATGCTTCGCAAAGCATTTTCTTGACGAAGACACCAACCGCTGGCCCGCATGTGAGTACGGACGAGAACTTTTGATTCAGAGGCAATGGAGTTACCAATTGCTTCACTCGTGCTGTTTTTCAGAAAGCTCTATTCGTTGCGTTCGGTGACTTCGAGCAAATGGTAGCCGAACTGGGTTTTGACTGGCCCTTGTACGACGCCAACTTCACCACCAAACACCGCTTGGTCGAATTCGGGAACCATTTGCCCCGGTGAAAACGTTCCAAGTGCACCGCCCTGTTTTCCCGAGGGGCAGGAGGAGTGCTCAGCGGCAAGTTCAGCGAAGTCTTTACCGTCAGCAATGAGTTGTTTCAGTTCGTTGCATTTTTCTTCGGAGTCCACAAGGATGTGGCGTGCACTGGCGCTGGGCATTTTTTTCTCAATTGGTGAAGAAGGAAGGAGGTACGCAAAAATTGAACCGCCGGGCAGGCGATTAGTTTGAAAGGTTTCGAAGTACCGTCGGCAAAATACCACCGTTGCGATAGTACTGCATTTCGACGGGGGTATCGATTCGAACAACACACGGGAAGCTGCTTGTGGTCCCGTCCTCCGCTGTCGCAGTCACCGTGATCGTTGATCTTGGCTGAAGATCGTTGGAAAGCTCTGGAATATCAATTGATTCTTCTCCTGTGAGCCCCAGTGATTGCCAGGTTGCACCATCAGCGAACTCGAGCGGCAGGACGCCCATGCCAACGAGGTTGCTGCGGTGAATGCGTTCGTAACTGGCCGCAATCACTGCTTTAACGCCCAGCAGCATTGTGCCTTTCGCGGCCCAGTCACGGCTGCTTCCTGTGCCGTACTCTGAGCCAGCCAGCACCACCAGTGGAACGCCATCAGATTGGTATTTCATGGATGCATCATAAATGCTCATGACCTCGCCATCTGGCAAGTGGCGTGTCACGCCACCCTCGGTTCCAGGTGCTAGCTGATTGCGAATGCGAATGTTGGCAAAGGTTCCACGTACCATGATTCGGTCGTTGCCACGGCGAGATCCAAAACTGTTGAAGTTCTTGATGTCGACACCATTTTCCTGCAGGTATTTGCCCGCCGGTCCGTCCGAGGCGATAGCTCCAGCCGGGGAAATGTGATCCGTCGTCACTGAGTCACCCAGCAACGCCAGCACGCGTGCCTGATGCACTGGTTTGATATCTGGGATGGCATCTCCGGCAACGCAGTCGAGAAACGGTGGGTGCTGGATGTAGGTGCTGGAATCGTTCCATGGATAGATTGCTCCACCTGCTGCATTAATTGCATTCCACAATTCGTTACCGTTGACGGCTGCTTCATATTCGTCAGTGAACATTTCGGGCTGGATCGACGTTGCGATGGTATCGCGGATTTCTTCAGCAGTTGGCCAAAGTTCCTTGAGAAACACATCGTTTCCCTCGCTGTCTTGGCCAATTGGCTCAGATGCAAGGTCGATATCGGTCGTTCCAGCAAGAGCGTAGGCGACGACCAGGGGTGGACTGGCAAGGTAATTTGCCTTGGTGAGTGGGTTCACTCGCCCTTCGAAGTTACGATTGCCACTCAGAACAGCTGAGGCGATCAAATCACCCTCGCGAATGGCCTCAGCAACTGGTGGTGGCAGTGGACCGCTGTTTCCGATGCAGGTTGTGCATCCGTAGCCCACGGTGTGGAAGCCAAGTTCGTTCAAGTCATCAGTTAAACCTGCTTTATCGAGGTAATCACTGACAACACGCGAACCTGGTGCCAGGCTTGTCTTGACGTGTGATGCTACCGAAAGTCCGCGGGCAACGGCCTTCTTAGCCAGCAAACCGGCACCGATCATGACAGAAGGGTTGCTCGTGTTGGTGCAGGAGGTGATTGCCGCTATCACAACCGCACCGTGTGATATTTGACTGCTGTGACCATTGTCCTTAACGGTTGCCACCCGATCCAGTTCACCGCTTTCGAGTCCGAATCCTGTTTTGCCGATGGGTGCGGTAAGGGAATCGTTGAAGGACTGTTTCATTTCGTCCAACGAAATTCTGTCCTGTGGTCGTTTGGGGCCCGCTAGGCTTGGGACCACGGTGCCCAGATCAAGCGAAAGTTTCTTGGTGTAATTCAGTTCTGGACCATCATCAGTGCGGAATAGACCCTGCTCTTTGGTGTAACGTTCCACCAAATCGACCTGCTTGGCATCGCGGCCCGTTTGACGCAGGTAGTCGAGCGTCACGTCGTCAACCGGAAAGAAGCCCATCGTAGCTCCGTATTCGGGAGCCATGTTCGCGATCGTTGCACGATCTGCGACGCTCATTCGATTGGTACCAGCACCAAAGAATTCAACAAACTTGCCAACAACTCCCTCTTCGCGTAGCACCTCCACCACTCGAAGAACCATGTCGGTGGCAGTCGCCCCCGCCGGCAGAGATCCTGTGAGTTCAAAGCCAATGACTTCCGGCATCAACATGTAAAGTGGTTGGCCAAGCATATTGGCTTCGGCTTCGATTCCGCCAACTCCCCAGCCCAATACACCGAGTCCATTGATCATGGTTGTATGGCTGTCAGTTCCCACCAGTGTGTCTGGTTGGGCAACGGGTCCGTCTTCGGTTTCTTTCACAGCGACGACGCGAGCCAAGTACTCCAAGTTGACTTGGTGAACGATTCCCACATTCGGGGGGACAACGCCGAAGTTGTTGAAGGCTTGTTGGCCCCACCTCAAGAACTCGTACCTTTCCTTGTTTCGCTCGAACTCGATGTCAACGTTCCGGCTTAACGCGCCATCGCTTCCGAAAAAATCAACTTGAACGGAGTGATCGACGACGAGATCGACTGGAATCAGTGGGTTGATCTTCTCTGGATCACCTCCAATTCTTTCCATTGCTGATCGCATGGCAGCCAAATCGACCACTGCGGGTACTCCCGTGAAGTCTTGCAGGACAACCCGGTAAGGTTTGAACGGAACCTCCTGTTTGGCTGGTGCTTCTGCATTCCAAGCCGCAAGATTTTTGACATCCTGCTCGGTCACAAGGAAACCGTCGCAATTTCGCAAGACTGCTTCCAGCAGAACGCGGATCGAAAATGGAAGCCGGCTGATTTCTCCTAAACCTGCCTCTTCTAATTTGCTGAGACGATAAAGGGTTGCGGTGCCATGTCCGGTGTCAAACTGGTCACGGGCTCCGAAGGGATCGAAAGTCACGGGGCTGCTCTCTACGTGATTTGTGCTGAAATCCTGCTAAAACGATGGTCAGTGTAACGATCTGAGAATTAGCTGTCTGCTAGGGCCGATCCTCATTCGTGTGAAGTTAGGGTGAGTTTACCGACTTTTGCGATTCTCTTGGTCATTCTGATTATGGCGAGACGATACAGTCCCTAATTCACCCACGAGACGGTTTTTCCCCTGCACCTGAGCACGATGTGATGAATCTACTGAAAGTTTGTACTCGCCGTCTGGTTTTTGTCGCGACGATCGGCATTTTGAGCATGGGGGGAGTCAGCGATGCTACAGCTAGCGATCTCTTCTCCTTTCGAGGCGGGAACGATTGTTGCCAGGCGGCTCCAAAATGCGAGTGCCAACAATGTGACTGTGCAGGTCATGGTGGCAAAGGCAACTTATTCAAAAGAAGTATGGATGCCCTCATGGGACATTTGCATGCCTTGTTGCCGTCCAAGTCAGGCTGCGACGACACACCTTGTGATGATGCTTGTGATTCCATGATGCTTGAGGAGTTGATTGAGATGCAAGACTCGATCGAAGCTGATCCAGCGTCCTCGCAACCGTCGAGCAGCGATAGAGTCGACACTGTTCAGACGATTTCTGGCACGGGAAGGATCGTCATTGTCGCTCCGATTGGAGGTGCTGCGGGCAGGGCTACCATTGCCAATCCACCGGTTTCTGATCAGGTGGAACCCAGTGATCGACCGTTGGAGGAGTTGTCGAGAAGTCGGATTCCAGTGTCATCTCCCCGACTTGCCGTTCCTAGGTCGACGGACCAGTCCGAAGCCATTGTAATTCCTTCACCGATACGAAACGACAATTTGTAGGTCCGCCGAGTACTTGAGAGGCTGTTCACTTCGTCAGCTACTGAGCAGTTTTTTGTAGTGATTTCGATATCGATCGACCATGCTGCCCACTGCGTGGTGCTTGTTCACGAATATCCGATTTGCAGCACCCGTTGCGGTTGCAGTCGATGCGTGATCCAAGAAACGACGTGCCAGTGTTGCCATCTGTTGGCTGTCACCGCTGGGGAAAGTTTGCTGTTGCCAGTCATGTTGAAGCAATTCCTGAATTCCCTCAACACGGCTGCAAACAACAGGTTTGCCGGACGCCATCGCTTCCAAAATGACGTTGGGCATACCTTCATAGCGGCTTGGTAAGACGACCAGCCGGCTACTCGCCATCAAAGAGGCAACGTCGGGACGCCAGCCTAGCAACTGGACTTGTTGTGGACCACGCTCCGCGGCCCATGCTTTCAAATCAGTTCGCAGCGGACCATCACCCACAATAAGTAGACGCTGGTTTGAGCCTTTGGGCGCCAATTCATCAACTTTGGATTGTAGTAGCTCGATTCCTTTTTGTTGGTGTAATCGTCCTACAAATAGACTTACTGCTGCGTCGCTCGGCCATCCGATTTGCGACCAATCATACTGTCTTGCATTGGCAAAATAGTGTGCATCCACACCGTTTGGTATCACGGTCAGTTTCGATGGGGGGCATCCCAACTGACCGGCTGCAAAACTTTCAACTGCTTTGCTGACACAAATGACTGATTGACTCGATTTCAACGCATGTTTCTCAATCTTGCAGCGAAGCATTTTCGATTCAGCGACACGTATTCCGGCGATGCGAGTCCTGATGCCTGCTGATTTTGCAGCGAACATCCCAATGACATTGGCATGGTGCAGGAATGTTTGGCAGATGTCAGTATTGGATTGTGTCAGCCACTTTCGCAATTGGCTGTAAGCAGAAATTACCTGCAGGCTTGTGTTCGCTTCACCAGACGAAACTTCGATCCCAGAATCTCTTAACCGCTTTACCAGCGAAGCACGCTCACCGGTGGGTAGGCTACCGAGCGAAAATACTCGGACTTTGTCTCCTGCATCAGCCATTCCCAAGGCCAGTTCCGTCAGGCAACGCTCCGCGCCACCCACGAATAATTCGGTAATGACGAAGTCAATTTGCATGAGTCCGCTTTGGCTTGGTTGGAAGGATGGGCATGTGTGACAGAAAATAATACAGACGACTGATTACGCCATGAGTGGCTGGTAGTTCATAGACTCTCAGGATTTCAGCAGCTTGGTTTAGCGAATTTTGCCCCAGATATCTTCCATTAATTGATAGGTTCTCGGGTCATATTCTTTTAGCTCTGCGCGAACGAAAGGGTAAAAGTCATTCACGCCAAAATAAGCTTCTGTCGATTCCGCAAAGTACTCTTTGTGATTGGTCAGGGCATAGTGTTTTACTTTTCGCCCCGTGAACAGTAGCACTTCCTCGTAGAGCCCAGCATTTTTGGCGGCTTGAAAAGCTGCAATGACCTGCGGTTCGTCAAATCCGATGATTTGATCGTGGTACGCATGCGCAAGTTCGTGCAGGATTACATAGGGATGTTTGGCCCATTGCGACCTAGATAAAAGTTGCTTAGCTCGTGGTACATGAACATGTTTGGTCAGATTCGTGTCGTGTCCATTCTTTTCAAGCCAATTCCGGCTAGGGTGATATTGCATATTCCCGAGTTGGTGGTCCCAGTCGATCCAAATTCGAAGCGTCTGTAGTTCCTTCACTCGATCTTCTGGAACGATATATTTCACTCTCTGAAGGTGATTTGCGAGTGCTTTCAGAGCCTCGCTCCCCACCTCCTTGTTTTCCGTATTCAGAATCTCAGGATCGACAGAGACGTGCCAACCTTCGATGTTCTTTATCAGGCGAGTGGTCGGTTCCGCCGCAGCTGTGGTGATACCAACGCCATGAGGAAGCCACATGAGGCAATTCGCAAATAGGAAAATGCAAGCAAACGATTTCATTCTTCAAATGTTCCGTGGATGGAATTGGCATGAGACTTGCTTCTCCTGTGACGAAATGGAGAAGATGATTCCGACCCAAAGCAGATTGAGTTGGCGATGTAGTTATAGGGGATTGTGACGCATCTTGGTGGAGCATTCGCAATCTGATGATTTCGCTAATAATGATCGAAATAATCGTTGCAAACCGATTCGTGCGGACGATGTTAGCAAGGCATAAGAGAGATGATGTCTCGGTAAGCTCGGCGATTGTCGACGTTGACTGAGTAACTTTTGCGCATCGTAGTTGGCTGGAAAACGAGCATTAAATTATGAATACGATGACTTTCACCATCGAGTCAGTACACGGCGTCAAGCAGACGTTGGTTCTCGGGTTGTCTGCACAAACTTCAGCGGCGAATGCTGCCAAGGACCAGAGTTGCGATCTTGATCGCCGCGTGAACTCGGGGTCATCGGGCGGCTCCCGCTAAGAAAACTGAATCTGAACCTGTTCGACGGCATCAGCTGAATATGCTGAGTCTGCTCGCAAGAGGATACATTGACTGGGCGCAATGCGTTCAGACTTGGATGTCATTGCGTCTGCTTGTGAATCAACTCACCGGCGATGGAATTGCTGACGATTTCGGTGTTTGCAAGGCAAAGGGCAGCTTCAATGTGAAATCGAGTGATCTCTTTCGCATGAGTTGTCCCGTGGGAGGCGGTTTGCTCTAAATCCGTCTTCTTAGTCGAGTCCGCCCGCTGCTTGGAACAGTTCGAGGCCATCAACGGTCGGCTTCACGTCGTGAACACGGAGTACTTGGGCTCCCGCGGCAGCCATTGCCAATGAAACCCCCAGCGTGGCTGCAGTACGGTCAGCCGACTTATCTCCAAGAATGTGGCCGATGAAGCCCTTTCTTGAGTGTCCAATCAAGATTGGGCAACCTGTTTCCTGGAATCGTACTGCGTTCTTCAACAACGTCAGGTTGTGCTCATGTGTCTTGCCAAAGCCAATTCCTGGATCCAGGCAGATGCGACGCGGGTCGATTCCAGCTGCGAGGCAGAAATCTCGTCTCGCAATCAGGTAATCCACGATTTCCCCGACGACATTGTCATAGGAAGGACTGTCCTGCATGTTTTGAGGATTTCCTTGCATGTGCATCAAGCACAGTCCCACATCGCTATTCATGGCGATGTTAATCATATCGGGATCGCCTTCTAGCCCCGTCACATCGTTCAGTATTTCAACACCAGCATTCAACGCAATCTTCGCAACACGAGCCTTGCTCGTATCGATGCTGATGGGAATCGTGAGTTCAGATCGAAGGCCTTCAATGACGGGAAGTACTCGATCAATTTCCTCGTTCACTCCAACTGGATCGCTGTAGGGGCGTGTGCTTTCCCCGCCGATGTCGATAATGTCGGCGCCATCCTCTTGCATTTGCAAAGCCGTCGCGATTGCGGCTTGTGGAGCGTTATGTTTGCCACCATCAGAAAAACTATCGGGTGTGACATTCAGGATTCCCATCACCAGCGGCGACCGTTGAAGAGTCAGTTGCCGTTTTCCCAAGTGCCAAATACTACTTACCATCGAAGTTCCATTTGGGACACAATGGAGCTGGCAAGTTGCTCAATTGCAGCTTGAGTTGCGAGGCCAACAGATTGGCCCGCTTCCGGCACAAAACGGTTTTCTTGCGAGAAACTGATGCTGATCTCATCACTGGGCACCACACTATTCTGCATCAGTAACTCCCCTTCTCTGCTAATCCAACTAGAGCGAACTGTGACGATGGCATTAAGAGCGCGTGGGTCGTCCGTATCGGCTTCTGATAGTACTTGCTTGGTTTGATGACTGACTCTGCAAGTCAGCGTGCTATCAGCGTTGGGGTCACCGGTGACTTTGTAAGGTGTGCGATTCTCGATTTCATTCGTGATCGCTTCGGTCAATCTGATTCCAAGATCATGTCGGAAGGTGTCGTTGCGGACAATGGGGACATGGATGGTGCGAATGCCAGTCCGGAACATGGACGCAGACCCAAACCGGTAGGTCACGCAACCCGTAGGCAGCAGGCCTGTGCTTGCTGTGATCAGCAGCAGGATCCATGAGTGCTGGAAAGTCGACAAGATTGGAACTGAGGTTCTCATCGAAGTTTTGTCTCAGACTGATCCGTGGAAGGCTTTTGAGTTTCCAGCGGGCTGGTTTGCTTCTGGTCGGGAAAGACCTTTTGCAACCAGCTGAGTCGTTGTTTGGGAACGTCTGGGTATTCTTCGATTGCGGCGAGGCGTGTGCGAGCAGTCTCGGCCTGTGGTGTATTTGGATATTCATGCAGCAGTAGGTTGTAGTACACACGCGCTGCCCCGTATTTTTGCTGGCGTTCGCGATACTTGGCTCGGAACTCATACCTGCCGGCACGGTGGTAAGCGATTTCTGCCGCCGCTTTTGCCACCGACTCGCTGTTGGCTGGATCCTGCATTTTTTCTGGAAATCGATCTCTTGTTTGCTGCACTAGCTTCTCAGCGTCCTCTAGTACGAGACCGCTATAGGCTGGGCCGGCGTAAAGTTCCAGTTTGCACTGTATGCCGAGCATGTGCGCAAGGAACAGATGTTCGCTATCTGGAAAAGTTTCCCTGAGGTCAGTCAGGAACTCATCTGCCTCGGAATATTTTTGCTGCCGCAAATATTCGCTCGCTGCTCGCATGGTGGCATCGTCTGCAAGCCGTCCTGTGGGATCGTCAAAGCGAATTTGGTCCAAGACTCGAATCGCGTGTCCGTTCATATCGTAGATGGGGCGTTTATCATCCGTGAAGCTGAAGTTCATCCACGAATTTTTCTCACTCACAACCCGATTGATCCAATAGTCACTGATTGAGAAAAGACGCGCAGCAACTCGGTCGATGTGCCGGTTGCGGGGAAAGTTCTTTTGCAGTGTCTGGTAGGTTTCTGTCGCAGAACGATAGTCTTCGGCAAAAAACTGGCTTTCAGCCTGCATGAAGAGGGCGTCCTGTTCTAAGGCCGTGCGTGGAGCCGCCTCGGCAGCACTACCGAAAAGTTCAGCAGCTTCGAGGAAAGTATCGATCCGCTCATCCTCTCCCTGTGAACCGGCGCTACGGAACAGAGTATCGGCTTCACCATACAACTCTTTTCCACGCACGCCATTTTCCTGCTCTCGACCGGTCACCAAGTTCAATACTTGTTTGGTTGTTTCTGTGACCTGCTCGTTAATCGATGGGCGTTCTGGTTGGGATGTCAGCGTTGGAGCCGTTGTCAGCGGTGACTCGGCCGATACTTGTGACTCGGCCGATACTTGGGCGATGGGATTATTGCTCTCGTCATCTGCCACTCGATCGGCTTGCGTGACGGGACCTTGGGGGGAAGCGTTCTCGGGGGGGGCGGCTCCTTTTCTACCCAGCAGTGTGCGGCATCCTCCTGTCCAGCAGATACTCGCTGCCAATGCGCATAGAACCAACCATTTGTGGCTAAAATGTGCGTTAATGTATATAAAATCAATCCGTTGATTTTTTCGCTTCATGCGTTCGTTTCCGTTCTCGTCACGGAGGGTAGAAATGGTTGCATGCGAGGCACGCTTCCAACCACTGTTTGGATATATCGGTTCAAAATAGCGCGGAGTTCGCCGTACAACTCTGCTGGAACATTTGTCGGCAGTTCCGAATCAGTTGATTGCAATCTTTTGATTTCTTCGATCACTCTTCCACGCACTGAAATGGTTTGCCGTTGCCTGCTACGGCATTGATTACAGACGATGCCGCCGCTTGAGAGGGAAAATGCAATTCGAGTGGATCCTCGAACTTCGCTTCCACAATCGGTGCAACGATCGGTGCCTGGGGAATGTCCAAGCATTCTCAGGACTTGCGCATCAAAATAGGCCAGTGAAGAAGCAACTTCTCCAATGCCATCAATTTGCTGTAATGTTCGAATTGTCAGGTCGTACACGTCTGGATGGGGGTCATGGTCGTCCGTCAGCAGCCTTAACATTTCTGCGATGTGATAGCCGCCGTAGACACGTTCGAGTGATCGTTCGCCGCCACGAAACCGCCTGTGAAGCTTGGCCTCCGTCAGCAGATCCAGCGAATCGGAACTCTTCCGTAGAACGACTACACGACAAACGGCTAGTAGGTCAAGCGCGCCTTCGAACGGACCTTTGGGGCGGCGAGCGCCTTTTGCCATGGCTGAGACGCGGCCAAACTCACGGGTTAAAAGCGTGACAATCAGGCTGGTCTCACTGAATTCAATGGTTCTGAGGACAATTGCTGTTGATTGTTCAGCAGCCACGTGAAGACTCGTATGAGAAATTTGAAATTCGGACAGACTTCCAAGGCGTTGGCTGAAATCGGTGATTCGTAGTGCTGGATTGAGCACCCACAACGGATTGGTGTGGGTGAATCACAATTCTCCCAAATCACCCAGTGATGTTAAAAAGTCGCTCATTTCTGCAGCCGCATGGGCGTCGCCTTGGTTTCGGGCCTCTTCAATACCGGTTCGGAGCGTGGTCCGTGCCTCGTCGATGCGATCAAGATCAACCAGTTGTTGTCCGGCCATAAAAAAGGCTGGAACACAAGCTGGTTGTTCCTTCATCAACTCGTCCAATTGACTAAGGCTTCTCTCGTGGTCGCCCTCGGTCCGCAGTTCCATTGCCAAGCTGTAACGTAGAAATATATCCGAGGGATCGTCTTCCAGCATCGCCTCTATTTTTTGTCGCCTATTCATTTCGCATTTCCACAAAAAGTGTGTTTCACGTGAGTTTGACTCGGTTTCACGTTTTGAACCATGGGGCACATGCAGCGTTATTTGATTGTCCACAGACGTCTAGTGCCGGCAATACCAGCCTGCAGTACCACTCGTGAGATGGTTAGGTGGCTCGCGCCGTGAGCGAAAATATTAGCTGGTCGGAAACAGTTTGCTGATCGGATTTGTTTTTGGAATCGGCCTAATCGTCAAAATTTGGTCAACAGGAACATTAAGACCTGCCGATTCTCACCGATGAGACAATCCGATTCCGCATTAACCGCGAGATGTACGCATGGTCCGCGTCAACCATAGTAGGAAACTACTCCCTGCTTCCCTAGTAGCGATTGCTACTCTTACCCTTTTGTCGTTTTGTAGAGCTGATGCTCCCAGCACCGTACCGGTGGTGGCGAACGCAGGCACCCAGCAAACGGCCAAGAATGCAGGTGTCCAGCAAGCGGTTGGAGTCATTGCTCCTCAGGATAGTGTGATTCAGCAAGTGGTTGGCAAACAGCCCAAACCACGAAAAACACGCCCGGGATTACTTCAAGTTCTGGCCGGTTCAAAGCCTAGGGGTGACGCGAATCATCAGCACGAGAATATGGCCAAAGGTGACTCGAAAGGGTTGCTTGACGTGCTCTTTAGCAATGGCTCAAAATCAGTCGCGAAAAAAAGCAGTTCCAGCAAAGGAACACAGAAGCCACGCTCAACAGGGAATGCCAACACGGCCGGAAAGAATGCCGACCAATCAAAAAGTGGGATGTCTCTCAAGTCCGGACGAAGTGTCGCTAGTCCCCGGTTCTCAATCGATCTTGGCAGCAAGAAGAGCCCCACGAGGGCAAAGAGTTCTACGAAGATGAGTGGCAGTCAGGTAACGAGCAGTAGAAGTGCCAGCACAAAAACGGCCAGCAGCTCCAAAGCCAAATCAGATGCCGTTAATTGGGACGGTATTCCTTACCACTCGGCGTCTGCGATTCGTCAAGATGATGACCCTCAGCCAATGCGAGACCCGATTGCAGGTGCAGAGTCGGATGATAGCGGGATGAGGATTATCCGAGGCGGTTCACGCACCATTCCGGCGAGACCTGCTTCAACACGTCAACCAGCATCAACGAACTCGAGTGAAGCCTCAACGACTTTGGCGGTACCACAACCACCTCGCGATATCGAGCCTCTGCCAGCTACCAAGAATTTCTCAAGTACTTCCAGCAGTCGCCGTAGTAACCGGCGAACGCTACAGCCATTGAAGCAACAGATTAATGCAAAACCAGAGCGAACTGCATCGCTGCCCACAAAGGCGCCTGCGGTATCAAAAGAAGAAAAGAGTGTTGTTGAGACGAATGAGCTCATTCCTAGAGTCTCTCGTAAAACAGTGCAAAAAAATGTTGCCTCGAATGAGGATTCTGGCGAGGCAGCCCCCAAGAAATCCACCAACGAAATTGTTTCCAATGGGCTGGGTAAAGACGCCTCAGGCATTAAGACTGAGGTGCAGGACTCCGCGTCATCGACGTCCGAAGTTGTCGAAAATAAACCAAGCATCGCTCCAGGCAGTCCACGTGTTGTGCCACGTAGGCCAGCCGGGGTGAAAAGGGTTCCCAGCCAAGAGGTTGCTATTCGTGAATCCGCGTCAGTAACCAACGATAAGCCCATCACGACCGCCAAAACAGACCACTCGAGCGAGTCTCAGACTGCGGTCGCGGCAATTGGTGTTCCGTTGGTGGCGACACCTGCCATTTCCGAGAACGCCCGGTCAGATGATTCGGTAAAGCAGAATCTCTTAGCAGTTCCGAAGCCTGTGAATTCTTCCGAGTTCGAGGCACCCCAATCGGTAGCGATCGTTCCATCGCTGCCCGCAAACCCGCAGGTGCCAAACGTCCCGAATATCGCGACGTTCCCAAAAATTACTGCGAACACAGGGGTACAGTCCGGTAGCAGGTTCCCACAGCCGGTACTTGCTCCCACGCCAGCCACAAGCTTGGAACCGCCATACACCATTCCAGCGTCACCCTCTGCGCCATCGACAGCTCCAAAGACGCCTTATGTTGCTTCCGCACCTGTACTCGGTCCACCTACTACCGCGGCATCGCACCGTGCCGGTCCACCTAGCAGCGCTTTTGGCTCGACTGGAATCGGATCGCAAGCAACGGTGGAAGGGCAACCAAGCAGCTCTATTGCACCGTCGATGCCAATTGGTTCTGGTATTGCCAATGGCAGTCCGGCACCACTTCGCACGAACGGCGTCGATGCGAGCAAACCGTCTGTCCTTGCCAGTGACGCGAACAGCGGCATCAGACAGTTACCAACGCCTTCTTTTGGACTGCCGTCACCGCAGCCTGCCAGCGATTCAGGGACCACCGAAACATTTAACGGGAATCCAAATCGCATTGCAACCAACTTCAATCGTTCATCAGACGGACGCAACAGAATGCGTAGTCCGGGTCAAGCAACTGGGTTGACCAACTCGACATCTGAGTTGCCCGGCATCCGGGTTGCGACATTCGGCCCCAGCGAAGTTACCATTCGTCAGGTCAACGAGTATGAAATTCGTGTTGAGAACCGCGGGGCGATCGATGCCAGAGGAGTCATTGTGCGAGCAACGATTCCTGATTGGGCCGACATGAAGGGGCAGAATGTAACGGTCGGGAATGTGAATGCAGATTCCAAGGGTAACTTTGAGCATCTGGTTTGGACCATTGATCGTTTGCCTGCAGGCACCTCCGAAAAAATGTTCATTCGTTTGATTGCTGCTCGAAGTGGTAGTTACGGTTTGGATGTGGACTGGACGATGCAACCGCAGAAAAGTGTTGCAAAGGTGCGTGTTCATGAGCCAAAACTCGATCTGACGATCGAAGGCCCAGATCAGGTCATTTACGGCATGTCGCAGACCTACAAAGTCCGTGTGTTAAATGCTGGTGATGGTACAGCACCTAACGTTGTCTTCACGTTGTCGCCCACCTCAGCGACTCCGCAGACGCAGCGTATCGGTGATATCCCAGCAGGGAAGGAAGCGCAGTTTGATGTTGAGTTGACTGCTCAGGATCTTGGCGACTTGAAAATTCATGGTTTGGCATCGGGTGATCTCGAGTTGAAATCTGAAGCTTCCAAGACCATTCGTGTTGCTGCTGCGAAGATCGAAGCAGTGTTGAGTGGGCCGCAGCTTAAATATCAGCATGCCGAAGCAATGTATGGATTGCAGTTGCAAAACAATGGGTCGGCGGCCAGCGAGAATGTCGTTGCCACGCTTCGTCTACCTGCTGGAGTCAAGTACTTGGGTGGCCTAGAAGGCGTCGTTGTGCAAGGAAATCTCCTCAAGTGGAGACTGAATTCTCTCAAGCCGGGAACCATGCAGAACTATCAATTCCGCTGCCAAATGACATCCACGGGTGAACATGTATTTGCCTTTGACTGTGCTGGCACCGCAGCAGGGACGAGTAATGTTTCCATCGCAACTCGAGTCGAGTCCATTGCTGACCTTGTGTTGACCGTTGCAGATCCACCAGCTCCTGCACCGATCGGAAGTGATGTGACCTACGAAATCGTAATCAGGAACCGTGGAAGCAAGGAAGCAACGAACGTAAGAGCTGTGGCACAATTTGGACATGGAATCGAGCCGCAACGAATTGAAGGGCACACCGGTGAAGTGGTGCCTGGTCAAGTGATGTTCAATGCAATTCCCCGAATCGGTGCGGGAGCCGAAGTGCGGTTGCGTGTGATCGCCCAAGCAGAGAAAGCCGGGCATCATCGATTCAGAGCTGAAGTTCATTCCGGCGATACGATGTTGGTTGCAGAGGAAGCAACCCATTACATGAGTTCACAAAGTGATCGTGTGAGTCGCCGAAGTAGCGAGGCCGGATCTCGCTAACTCAGCGGGATGGTCGGAAGCTCGGTCTGTGCGTTGACCTGATGCAGTATCTAAACAGTCGGTTTGGCTTTAGTGGGCTGAATCGACTGTTTTTCGTTTGAGCTGGTTGTTCCGCAGTAACGGGACTAAATCAACTCCGGCCACTCCAACGCAATGCTGGGCAAGTAGATCGTTTAGAATAAGAGCCGCCCTCGTGGTGCGTTGTTCTAGCGGTTCCCCCTTCTGCCCATTCATTGAGTCTGTTCCATGTCAGAAATTCCTCGCAAGCATACACGCCGCTTATTTCTCGCGACAACGGCTGCAACAGCTTCCGCGACGGCGACCACTGCTTACTTCCCCTGGACCGAAAAAGCTTTCGCCAACCAGGCTAAGAATGATCGACCGCGGATTGGTGGCATTGGTCTCGGTGGGATGGGCAGTGGTGACTGTCGTCAACATGCGGGGTTCGGTGATATTGTTGCCATTGCCGATGTGGATCAACGACATGCAGAGCGAGCCAACGCAGATGGGCGGATCGGGAAAGGCAAGGCAGACATATACAGCGATTATCGTGAGTTGCTTGATCGGAAGGATATTGATGTCGTGAGCATCGCAACGCCGGATCATTGGCATGTCAAGATTGCGATTGAGGCTCTGCTGGCTGGGAAACATGTGTTTTGCCAAAAACCGCTGACTTTGACCTTGGAAGAAAATCAACTGATACGAAATGCCTGTCGAAAGCATCCCGATCAAGTTTTCTTCATCGGTACTCAGCAGCGAAGTGACCGTGGCCGATTCTTACGTGCTGTGAATATGGTGCAGAAAGGGCTACTCGGAAACATTCGCAAGATCACCGTAGGAATTAATGGCGGAAGTGTTGGAGGCCCTTTTCAAAAAACAGATCCACCTGCCGAGTTGGACTGGGATGCATGGTTGGGGCAGGCACCGAAGGTTGATTACATCAAGCAACGCTGTCATGGCCAGTTTCGTTGGTGGTATGAATACTCCGGTGGAAAATTCACTGATTGGGGAGCTCATCATGTGGATATCGCGACGTGGGCTATTGGTGCTGATGCTGATGGATTGGGGCCAACCACCATTGATGGAACGGACGCAAAGCATCCAGTGCCCTTCAACGATGGCTTTCCTACTGTCGATAACGCCTACAACAGTGCCAATGACTATGCCGTGATTTGCCGGTTTCCAAATGGGATCGAGATGAATATCACCAGTCGAGGAGAAAACGGCATCCTATTTGAAGGAGATAAGGGGCGTTTATTTGTGAACCGTGGGAAAATCACAGGCAAGCCCATCGAAGAGAAATGGGATGCGAATGAATTTGATGCTTCAGACTTGCAGCGTCTTTACAAAGAGAAGCCTGCTGAGGGACACAAGAACAACTTTTACCGATGCATCAGTGAAGGTGGCTTGCCCGTTTCGGATGTCTACACTCACGTCCAAGCGATGAATACTTGCCACTTGGCGGCAATCGCTGCAAGATTTGGAAGAAAAATTAAATGGGATCCAAAAACGGAACAAATTATCGGCGATGATCAGGCGCAAAGCTTGTTCGCTCGGAAACCTCGAGCGGGATACGAGATCCCACGTGTTTGATTTTCGTGCACTCAACTCAATTTAGCAGCACTACCGTCTGCTGCCGTGCAGGTGCTTGATTCCTGAGAATCGCTGCTAAAGAAAGGGTGCTGAAACGCGAGTTGTTGAAACGTAATATTCAGGGCTCGATGAATTCGAGCGGTTGGGTTTCCTTGACGTTCGCGACACGAATAGCCAAGTCGCCGGCCAGCAATCGTCGGAAGGTTTTTCCGACGATGTCGCCTCGCCATCCTTTCAGCAACGCAGGGGTTGGGTCACCCTTGCGGCGGTCCAGTTCGTAGCCCATGAGTTCACGGACGTCGTCTGCGTTGCCCACGATTGGTGGAGCGAGCTTCTGCTGTCGGCTGATGCAGGCGATTGAGGTGGAAAGGAACTGACTCAGCATCGGCGATACGACTCGCCTAGAACCCCGTGGACGTCGCGGCAAGTCATCGTCAGGCGTATCCAGAGCTGTCTGAATTGCGTTTGCGATGTCGCCATAGTGATCATTGAAGCCGCGTCGTTCCATGCCGCGGATGTTCTTGATTTTGTTTTGGTCAGTCGAACCACGTTTAGCCAACTCCACGATTAGGTCGTCCCGAAGAACACGTCGTGGCAACCGGTCAATGGTTTTAGCCCGATTCTCACGCCAGAGCCAGAGTTGTCGTACCGTTTCTAGTTGCCTTGCGTTGAGCCCTGACGAACCGCTGACCCGACGCCAGTTTTCGCGGGTTTCGGCATCGATGACTTTCTGTTGAAAAACAGCCGTTTCCTCACGTAGCCATGATTCACGTTCGAGGTCTAGAACCATGCCGGCAAGTTTGTCGTGCATTTCTGAAAGATCGACGACGTCGTTCAATGCATAGTTAATTTGGTCTTTGCTCAGGGGGCGGCGTCCCCAGTTTGTCCGTGTTTCACCTTTGGGCAGGGTTTTGTTGACCAATCGCTGCACAAGATTGCCTAGCGAGGCTGGATATTCCATCCCAACAAACCCAGCTGCCAGTTGCGTATCAAATAACCCAGCGATCGGCTTGCCTGTAAAACGGTAACAGAAGCGACATTCTTCGCGGGCTGCGTGCGCAATGACAATTCGCCCCGGTTCGGTCAGCAGATTCCAAAATGGGGTTGTGTCTTCGACGTATTCCGGATCAATGATCGCCAAACGACCGTCCGCGGCTACCTGAATCAAACAGAGCTGGGGACGGTACGTGTCTTCCGAGACAAACTCGGTATCAAAGCCGATATGTTTGGAGTTGGCAATTTCTGAACAAAACTGCTCGAGCTCGTCGGCCGTGTTTATGGAATCGTATTGCAACGTTAGGCTTGATGGCACAATGGAATTGGGGCGAATCGTTTAAGGAGAATAACCTCGATTCTGCCAATCGCCTATCCGGATCGAGTGATTAATTCCTGTTTCAAACCGATGTTTTTAATATGACTTCGTCTCCAAATCCAGAAATTTACGTATCAAACGGGGTTGGGTTGCCCTCCGAAAAGACCACTCGGCAGGATCTGGCTGATCTTCTTGTCAGCGTTCGGGATCAGGATGAGTTGCTCGAAGTGCGGAAATCACCGGTCCAAATCATTGATTTGAAGGAGCCAAGGCGAGGACCCTTGGCGCCTTCTGATGAGAGTTTGTGGAAGTTTGCAGACGAACTTTGGCGAGATTCCAACGGCGGGACCGCAGGATTGCTCTCGGCCGCTTTGGGTGAGCAAGAGCAAGCGAAGAAGGTCGCGTCGAGCCTTCCCCCTGCCTTTGCCTTTGCCAAAGTAGGACCTAGCGGCTGCGATACGGAGACGAGCCTCTGCACCCTGTGGGATGAAATACGACAATCGCTCTGCGACACCACTGATCTGGTGGCTGTTGCCTATGCAGATTGGAAGTCCGCCAACTGCCTTGCCCCGGAAGTAATCTTCCGATTGGCAGGGGCACACGGCTTCAAACGTTGTCTGATTGATACGTACCAGAAAGATGGGAGATCAACAGTTGATCATCTGGGCTACAAAATTCTCAGTGATTTAAATCAAATCGCTCGTCAGCAATCGCTTTGGTGGGCACTTGCAGGTTCGATTCGCAGGCCCATGGTAGACGAGTTGCAGGCTCTCGGTTGGCTGCCCGATTGCTTTGGCGTCAGGGGAGATGTCTGCAATGGCAACCGCACCACGACCATTGCCCACGACTTGGTTCAAGCTTGGTGTCAACGTTTGGTTGCGTAAGAATTCGACAGTAATCGATTCAGCAGCAAGAGTCACTCGGCCCAGTCTAGGCCTGTCAATTCCGTCAGGCGTTCTTCGAAAACGCCGATCAATCCTCCGACAAGCATCCACTTCGATTTGCATCTTAGTTCGATTTCGCCGTGTGGGTTGATTCGCAAGATCGAGTCACCCACTACACCAGCATCGTGCAGTTGCTTGAAATCGATCTCACCCTCATTGACTACATCGAGCAGTGTTTTGCCAGTCAGTTCAATGAATTGAGTTTTCATATTGGATACCGAAAAAGAGATGAGTGTTTCTGTATTGTACTTGGATGTAGAGAACGGGCGGCAAAAAATGAAATTTACCGATTTAACAGATTTGTTACTTGGGTTTCAAGATTCTGACCAGTGAAATTCAGGTCTTGAATCACCCCTTTTTCGTCCAGTATCGCGACGAAGGGAAGAGACACCATTCCAAAGTCGTGGGCAATTTGATTCGATATTTCTTCGGTTGCCGATGATTCTGATCGTAGGCTGACAAAGTCCAGTTGGCTCTTGTTTATAAACGGCTGCACATCAACGCCTTCCGGGTCGAGGTTGACACCCACAATAACAACTTGATCAGGGTGTTTGGCACAGATTGCTTTGAGTTGGGGGATGATGCTCAGAGATGAAGGAAAACCTTGCGCCCAAAATGGCATCAATACGACTTTTCCGCTGAATTCGGAAATCGGCATCTTCTTACCATCTGTTTTGGGCAGGTCCCAGGTAAAACTCTTGCCGATGACGTTTGTTCTTGCCTGTCGTGCTTTTTGGGCCAGTGTGATTTCTTTGTTGATTGCAGAAGACGAGTCTGTGAATGCATTGGTAAGTGATAGGTAAGTCGTGTCGACAAGGTCTTCGCGTTTTAAACCTTCAAATTCCAACGCAGCAGCGGCAAGATACTGAGCGGTTTGGAGATCAGGTGATTCTGCAATCAGGGTGTCGACGGATTGTGTCCACTGCTCGAGTGTTACTTTTTCCGCTGCTTCAGGTTCGCCGCTAACCAATGCAGCACGCTGCTTTTCGATCGTTTCAAAAGTGATGTTGCCGGCTAAGTTTGCTGCCATCTCTGCGATAGCTGGGTCTGGAGAATTCGCGTAAAACTCGAGGATCATTTCTCGTACTAATTGTGCTTGGTCGTCGTAACCTCCGCTTGCCAAATCTTCTCGTGCCATTCCCATGATCATCAGTGTCGGAACATCAGGCTTTGATTTGGCTTCCTTGATTTGTTGGAAGTAGTCGACGATGGTCTGAGCCGCGTCCTTCTTTCCATTTTTGAGAGATTCCAACGCAAATCCAATCAGAATCAATCGGCTGTCCGAGGCAAGATCAGAATCGTCAGATGATAGGTTTTTCTTCGCGATCTTCTCCAACTCGTTGGCGACTCTCACATTTCCTAACGATGCATGATGTGACATCGCCTGAAGTTCGCCTCGTGTACCCTCCGATTTTTCTGCGGGAGTTGAATCTTTATGGGTTGCCAGTCTTCGTGATACTTCAAGCTTCAGATTAATGTATTCAAGCATTTTTGAGCGGGCTTGCTTAGCATCAGGAATTTGAGATCGTCCGCTCATCAATACCCGCAGGTTGTAGTCAATGTCTGCCAATGATTTTCGTAGTTTCTGAGGTGAAAGCCCAGGTTGAATGACGGGTTTTTGCGCTGCCGGGGTCTCAAGACTTAATTCAGTTGAGGGGGCACCGGTACCGTTGGCTGCTGGCGTACTGGCGCCGGATTGAGAATCACTCAAGTTCTGAATCTGAAAAGTGCCAGGATTTGGTTCTGAGTTCATGCTGGTGTCAATTTGCATTGATTCACCTGCCGGTACTACTTCTACCGTCCCAGAAGTGGCGGTACCACTGCTAGCGTTGCCGGGTGCCTTGGCTATATCGACATTTGTCGAATCACTGCACCCAGTGAGGGGCAGTGCAACGAAGAGTGTTAACGAAAACACTAGAGTAATGTTATTTCCGACTTGCCTTGATGGCGTCCGAGCACACATGGGCTATGTCCTGTTTGTGAGAATCGTCACTTACTACGCGTGATGATATCGCGAAAACGTATTCCTGTCGGGATCAGCTTATGGAATCTGCTTCCCCCGCTGAGGAAAAACATTGCTTGGCAATCATGAATTCTTTGACAATTTCGCCACCAATTAGATGCTCTTGGATAATGCGTTCCAAAACTTCTGGTGTACATCGGCCGTACCAAACACCGTCAGGCACGATCATCACGATTGGCCCCGCTTTGCAGACACCACAACATTGTAGGCCTAGGCGTGTTGCACCTCCGTTTTGTGATAAGCCTTCTTCCTTGAGTCGTCGTTTTAGGTACTTCCACGACTGGGACATCTGTTGAGCGGTAGCGCATCCCGCCTCTTGGCGATCATTGCACATGAGAATTAGCCGTTTTTTTTCAGCTAGTTTACTTTTCTTAAGCTTCTGACGTGCTTGGTTCAACCTTCGCTCTACCACGTTATTGTTTTGCTCTCGATGTTCTTAGGAAAACGGCTCGATGTCGGAAAACAGTCTTTTGCTAGCAGTCTAATCGCAATTGAGGATCCAACTGAGGGTATGGCACAAGGCCCCCAAAAAAGCAGATTGTTGGCTGAAATCATGTTTCACAGCCTCAGTTCTTCTGAATTCCATCGCGGTTGGGCGTCTTGAACGGGCTAGGTCAGATCCTTGAGCAACGGTATTGCCTTCGAGACCTGCATTTTCCGATATTTAGGCAGGTCCAGTTTCTAACTACCACTACTGTCAGCGCATCCCGTGACCAAGATAGACCGGTACATTCTCGTTTTGTTTCTTAGGACGGCGCTGATTTGTTTCTGCTCAATCGCAGGGATTTTTGTAGTATTCCATGCGTTTTCGCATATGGAAGATCTGTTGCGACAGGGTCAGCAGCAAGGCAGTTTGATAACAGTGTTCGTCCGTTGCTATGGGCCGTACATGTTGCTGCTCTTTGATATGACGGGTGCGATTATCACGCTGATGGCTTTTCTGTTTACGGTTGGTTGGTTACGACGCACCGGTGAATTGACCGCGATTTTGTCTGCTGGTATCTCACATGGTCGTATTTTTCAGCCGATCATCTATGCCAGTTTGAGCATTATTCTTATTCAATTAGCGAATCGGGAATTGGTTCTGCCGAACTATCGCGACTCACTGTCATTCAAAGCCAAGAAGGTATTCGAGGATGGCGAGGAACCCGTCTCGCAACAGATGGACTACATGAATCGAGTCTATCTGGATGGCGATGGACTGAATGCGAAAACGAATTTAATCCACGGCCCCAGTTTTCGCCTTGATGGTGACTACGCCGGGTTTGGCGAACTCTTGGTTGCTGACACTGCCCAGTGGGTGGAAGCCGATGCGAATCACGATGCGGGATATTTACTGAATGCCGTTGAGTTCCCTGTGTCTATTGACGATTTGTCATCGGTAGGAGTAGAGGATCGGATGATTCTATTGGCTCCTAAGGATTTTCCATGGTTGCAACAGGGGCAGTGTTTTTTCGTGACCGCGGTAAGTCCAGAATTACTTAGAACTAACAATGAGGCGAAGACTCGTGCCAGCCTCGCTGATCTAATCAGTCGAATACGTAATCCCGCCATTTTTAACCCACCCAGTTTGGAAGTCCTGTTGCATGAGAGAATCGTGCGAGTTCCTCTGGATTTTGGTTTGATTCTGCTGGGGCTGCCCATTGTTATCAATCGTCATGGGCGCGCTCTGTTTTTCATGGTCGGTGCGGCCATGTTCACCGTTCTTGGATTCTTCGTTGTCAAGACGATTGGCACGACCCTCGGTTCGAATGGAATTTGGTTTTCGCCTTCCATGGCAGCTTGGCTGCCGCTGATTGTGGTGGCCCCAATTGCGTATGTTCGTTATCGCGAATCACATTTGGTATGACTCCTGCCGATATCACTGTTGTCATACCCGCTCTCAATGAAGAGCAGGCAATTATCAGGTCTGTGCGTTCAGCAGTTTTGGCTGGTGCTTCGGAAGTGATTGTGTCTGATGGTGGTAGCAGCGACCGCACCTTGGAAATGGCGAGCGAAGCAGGTGCTTCAAGTGTTGTTCGATC
>Ga0315320_10000702_pt1 | contig 27591 bp, 18 predicted proteins | sample M140m21515metaG_FD_203458 | JGI IMG/M metagenome (GOLD analysis project Ga0315320, IMG submission 203458) | Ammonia-oxidizing marine archaeal communities from Monterey Bay, California, United States - M1 40m 21515 | ecosystem: Environmental > Aquatic > Marine > Coastal | place: USA: California... | reverse complement strand
CTTCACGAAAAGATTTTCCGCACGGCCAGCAGTGGCTATGAAGCGAGGCTTTTCTCGCTGCGCTTAATCCGACCTGCTTGCCAAAGCGGAGTCACCTGAGCTTCTTGAGCGGCGGCTGGCCCCATCTTTCGCCTCGCAGTTGCAGCCCGATCAAGCGGCAGGGCGAGAGAACGAAACGGCTAATCAGCTGGACTTGTCTACCACATTCTCTAAGACGGCTTCGTAGCGGTCGACAAGATTCTGCCAACCGAAGCCCTCAGCGACGTCGATACCCTGCCGGCCGGTTCTTTCACGTGTTTGCGAATCCGCCATGAACAACCGCATGGCATCAGACATGGACGCAGTTTCATTGGGCACCAGCAATCCGCCGGGCAACTGATCTTGCGTGAGTTCCGTGGAGGCAACGTGTTGTCCTCCGCGATCAGAGTCGATCGCAAGTGCAGCCTTCGATTGACGGTCGGCAAGGATCGCTCTTGGGCCACTTTCACAGTCAACTGCGATCGAAGGAACCCCAACCACCATTGCTTCAAGGAGTGCCGACGGGAATCCCTCGTAACGGCTTGGCAAAACAAACATCGTGGCGGCGGCAAGCTCATTCCAAACAGGCCGCACCCAACCGGGCAATTCAACACGATCTTGTAATCCCAATTGCACAATCAAGTCTTGCAGAGCTTCCCGGCAGGATCCCTCACCGAGGATTCGCAAACGCCAGCCCGAAGACTGTAAGTCAGCTTGCGCGAATGCGTGAATTAACCGATCAAAACCTTTTTCAGGTTCCAGCCTGCCAATGCCCATCACCAACTGGTTTGCTTCCGCGATCGCTCGATCAGATCGGAGTGGTGGTCGATCGACTGCGGACGGAATCACACTCAATGGAACCGAGAATCGTCGTTGCAGATGCTTCGCCGACGTTTCGGAAAGAGCAATCAGATGATCGGCGCGGCGGTAGGATCGATCACGCAACCACTCCCAGATTCGCCCTAGATGTTGCTGAGCAGGATCACTGCGTTCACTGAGGACCAAAGGCACCCCCGTGGGACAGGCAAACCCAGCCAGAATGTTGGTACGATCGCAGAACGAAAGAACCACATCCGGCGAGATCTCGGATAATGCATTTCGCAACTCGACGACCCGACGACGGTTACCGGTAACTTTTCCCAGCCAACCTTGCTGCTGAAAGAGCAAGTTCAGTCGGCGACGTTGAACCGATGCGTCCACCTCGTGGCGATCGCCCTTCCCATCTCCCAAGGTCACCAAAGTCACCTGGTGGGAACGCCGTGACAAACGAGACGCCAACGCAGCCATCACGCGTTCGGCTCCGCCCCCATCGAGGGAGTGAATGATGCAGGCGATGTTCAATTTTGCGTATTCCAAATTAGCTGGTCGCAACGGTTATGAGGAAAGCAACACATTTTTTGATTTTAATGGTTGAACGAGTCAGTAGGACCAACTAGCGTTCTAAGTGGAAGGTGCGGGGGTGCTTTCCAAGCCGTCTCCCGAGTGGGTCACCCACATGCGTGGAGCACTTTGGAATGCAGTACATGACGTCACGCATCACATGATGCACATTCCTGTTCAACGTGTCCGACAGAGGTCTTCGATGAAGCGGTTATTGGCTCCTTGCTGCCTATTGGCTTTGGCTTATTTCTGTTCCCCCAGCACCGCTGCGGCCCAGAATCCGGGACAATATGGTTTTCTGCCGTTTGGATTCTACCAGCCCTATGGTGCCAACTACGGTACTTCCCTGAAAACGCCGCCGTATTTCGCACTCAATCCACCGGTTTACTACGGCACCCGACACGCTCGCCCCTACGGCCTGAGTCCCTTTGCATCACCACCCATGGTTGCAGCAGGCGAAAACTACCAGAGTCGGCTGCGTGTTCAGTTCCAACAGCCTCGAGTTCCGACTCCCGGGCCCGCTCCACGTGGCGACATGAGATGCAACCCTTGCTTAGAACAACCGGGCAACCTCATCGTCCCCGAAGTGATCGCTCCGGTCGAAGAAGAGGTTCAAGCCAACGCTGTCGGTTCCGTTCGACTCAATCCTTTTGTCACCGAAGACAACGAAGGGCTGGTCAGCAAGTAAACGGGTATCACCATTCGGATTACGGCGGAAGAACTCGCCCGGTGCGGAACTCATTCACCAAAGCAGTCTGCCAGCAATCTGAAAATGAAACATCGATCCACGGGGTCCGAACGTCAGCACTCGCGCGAAGTGCTGGCGTTCTCTTTTTTTGCGTTCAACGCTAGCGGCGATTGTCGACCAGAGTCAGCGATCTTGGACAAGCCGACGCCAGCTTCACGCAAGTTGCTGTGAATTCTGCAGCCAGACCCTATCGTGCGGATACCTGCTCAGCTCGTCTCTTGCCATACCATTCAATGGCCAGCACGATGGCAAAGGATCCCACAGTCAACAGCAATAACGGCCATAGGCTGCCATTCCATTGACTGCTATTCCATTGACTGGGCCATACGTACTCCATCACTCGATTCTTGAGATCAAGGCTAGCGGTTTCAGCTGTTGGGCGCTGGAGCGGCCAGAGTTTTACAATGCTGCCCACCATCAGCCCCATCAAGACCGCCATCGTTGTACCGCGGAAATGCAGCAACAACCAATTTAAGATTCGCGAGAAGGAGAGCAATCCGAAAACACAACCACTTCCGAAGGCGATCAACTGCAAGAAGCCGTCCGTCGTAATATTCAACTTCAAAAAGTCTTTGATCAGGCCTGTGACCATGTGATAGGAACCAAACATGACGAGGACCAGCGCGCCACTGACTCCTGGCAAAATCATTGCACAGATTGCTATTGCTGCCGTACCAAAAAGAAAAAGCAAGCTGCCATTACCCTCACCCGCAGGCAAACGGGAAATGAGTACCGCAGCTACAGTTCCACCAAGGAACCAAAGAATTCGAGCCACAGTCCAACGATCAACGTGAGCTTGCACAATCCACACGCTCGCCAGCAACAACCCCAAAAACACCGACAATGTCTCAGGCAAATGATGGTCAAGCAACCAACCCATGAGACGCAGAAACGTGACCACACCAATCACAATCCCCACGGCGAGCATTGTGAGAAAACGACCGTCAACGTGTTGGTAGGCGAGTGCAACCTGACGCTTGCGAAGCATGCCCAACAGTGACACATCAAAGTGGCTGATCGCGGCGATCAAACGCTGATAGTGCCCCATGATCAAGGCAATGGTTCCACCACTGACGCCAGGCACGGCATCCGCTGCGCCCATACAACAACCTCGCAGGCAGTTAATCAGATCGCCGCCGACCCCCTTACCGCTTGAAAGGTCGCCGCTGACAGCAGGGCTGACAGACGAGGTTTTCTCCCCGCCTTTCGATTCACAATCAGCATCACTGCGATCCATTTTTTTCTTCCTTCAATGCGAACCACATGCGATGGGGTCGCTTTTTCATGCTTCGTAAGATTTTGATGCTTGGCAATCGCCTCACGCGTCGCAATGCTGTCCCGACACACTACCTTGAAGGTAAAATCGGCACGATGCTCGGCAACGAAATGCAAAGTCAGCACGGACATGTGTCATTGTCCCCGCCGTCTGAGCGATTCCAACTCAGCATCACCACTCGACACTCCTCAGCATTGACTTGGTTTGCTGGTCAGTCGCATGTTTGCTGATAAAGCACGTGGAAGTTGACACTATTTCCAAAGCGACAGTGATCAGTCAGCCCAAGTTTAATTAGTCTGTATTGTTCTTGGGCCTCGAAAATACAAATCACCCTGACTCACTCGGCTTCCACCTTGGCCGAGGCTTGAAATTGGATCAACCGCGTTCGTGTACAAAATTCTGATTCTTGCCGCTGTTCAAGGAATTGCTGAATTTCTTCCGATCAGCTCGTCGGGGCATCTCATCATCCTCGGGGCATTACTGGAAGAACTCAGTTCATCCGTAAGCGAACTGGGCGAATCTCCGACCCTCGAGATCATCCTGCATGCGGGCACCTTGGGATCGATTCTGGTCGTATTTTGGAAACGCATCCTCAACCTTCTCACAAGCGATCGCAGAGTGTTGCCATTATTGGTAATTGGCACGGTGCCCGCCGCAGTCGTAGGGCTGACCATCAAGAGCCAATTTTCGACCTTGCTGACGAGCCCCACGTTAGCAGCCGCAATGCTGCTGGTGACGGGGTGCATGCTGGTGTTACTTGGTCGACTAGCCCCACGGGATGGTTGCTACACCGAATTGAACTGGCGGGCTGCGGTGATCATCGGCTGCTTTCAAGCATTCGCGATCCTGCCTGGCGTGAGCCGTAGTGGCTCTACCATTTTGGGTGGAAGACTACTTGGACTGAAAAATGAGGACTCAGTCACCTTCTCCTTCTTACTAGCCATTCCCGCAATCCTCGGGGCAAGCCTGCTTGCCATCAAAGATATTTGGCAACAGGTCAGCATCGGTGAAACCCTCGAGTTTTCGATCGCAGAGCTCGCGATTGGGGCATTTGTGTCCTTCCTAGTCGGCCTCGTAGCCCTGACGTGGCTAATCGGCTGGAGCAGGAAAGATCGACTGCACTGGTTCGCTTGGTGGTGCTTTCCCGCGGGGCTTTGGGCGGTTTGCCACTTCAACGGGCTCCTATAGATCCCCCCATATTTGTTATGGACACACGTTTAGTATGCGGTATACTAAATTACCCCACCTAAAGAAGGCCACAGCCCCCCTCCGAGAGAAGGATGCCCCACGATGGCGAAGCAGCTCACCGAAAGACAGCAAAATGTCTACAACATGATTCGTGACCTCATCGTGCAACGCGGCTACGGTCCCACCGTGCGTGAAATTGGCGAACATTTCGGAATCAAGAGCCCGAACGGGGTAATGTGCCACCTGCGAGCACTCGAAAGAAAGGGTCTCATCACACGCAGCCCGAACAAGTCCCGGGCCATTGAACTAACGCAGGCAGCCGATCGCAGTGGTCACGCTTTGCCGATGGCTGGCATGGTGGCTGCCGGCCCTACCACACTCGCATTCGAACAAAACGATCGCATCGACTTCAGCGAGATGCTCTTCAAGGACGACCGATTCATCCTCCGAGTCTCAGGCGACTCGATGATCAATGCCCACATCACCGATGGCGATTACGTCGTGATTCAGAAGCAAGAAACGGCTGCCGCTGGTGATATGGTCGTCGCCCAGACGCCTGAGGGTGAGGCAACACTTAAGTTCTGGCACCCGGAGGGAGACAGAATTCGTTTGCAGCCTGCCAACGATTCAATGGCCCCCATCTATGTGCGTGAAGCCAAAGTGATGGGGATTGCTGTCGGCGTAGTCCGTGCTGGCCTGTAGGACGTGCTGGCCTGTAGCCCTGCCCCAACGCAACCCAAGGTTGCACAGGAGGCTTGCAAAGGCAGCGAGCGATTTTGAACCCACCGAGCCGTGATCCAGGCCCCCTACCTCAGGATTCAGTCGACCCTAATTCTATGACCGGAATCCTTTGCTAGGAATCCAATCCCCTGCCTTCCCTACGCGGTGAGCACCTCTTCGGCGAGCATGAAGTCACTGGGGATGTCACCCATGCAAGGCTCCGAACCTCCGCCACTCTCGAAAGTGGGCTGCCGATCGTGAGCAGAGGGGATCAGTTCGCGCGACCCAAATTCACAATGAGGATGGCGAGCAGAGCAAAATCTCCCGATCAGACCCAAGGCGGACGGTAGGTATTACCGACACTGCCCCTACATCCTCTCACATTTTCGCATGCGTTGAAGGCACAGAACGCCTAATTTGTAATGCGAATAACCGGCCCGTTTGGTATCCTAGGGCCAAATAGGTGAGGCACCAACGTGGTTCGAACCTTGCACTATTCTCTCTTCCGCATGCTTCCAGGAACGCCGCTATGAGCCGAGTGGTTCAGGACTTTACCGACTTACTGCTTAAGAATGGCGTGATCAGCCTCGACCAGCTGACAGAAGCAGAAGAGGTTGCAAAGACGACCAATGCGGATGTTGGTGATGTGTTGGTGCAAATGGAATATGCCACCCCGGAAGAGGTGGCCGAAGCGTTAGCAAAGCATCACAAAATCCCCTACGTGGACCTCCGATCCGCCCAAATCAGCGATGAAGTGGTCGAATTGGTGCCCGAGTCCGTCGCTCGAGAGAACACGGTCCTGCCTTTCAGCGAGGAAGATGGAGCTCTGCGAATTCTGATCGCCGACCCATTTGACCTCGAAACCATCGAAAAGCTGCGTTTCATTCTGAATCGTAAGATCGAAACGGCACTTGCCTCGAAAGGGGCGATCATCGGTGCCATTAACCGTTATTACGGACAGGTCGAGGGTGAATCTGCTGACTCGATGCTGCAAGAATTCACCGATACGGCGATCGACTTCACCGAAACCGATGCCGATAGCGAACAGGCTGAGGAGGATGTCGATGACAGTTCCGCACCAGTGATCCGCTTGGTAAATCTGATGATTCAGGAAGCGGTCCAGCTGCGAGCCAGCGACATTCACGTGGAACCTTTCGAGGATCGCGTGCGGATTCGATACCGAATCGACGGTGTTTGCGTCGAACGCGAAAACGCACCCCGAAGAATGCTCTCAGCGATCATTGCCAGGATCAAAATCCTGTCCAAAATTGATATCTCTGAGAAACGGCGTCCCACGGACGGACGGATCAAAATCACCGTGGGCGATAAGCAACTCGACCTCCGCGTCAGTATTATCCCGACCAACCACGGGCAGTCCTGCGTGATGCGTCTGCTGGACAAAGACAACATCAAAGTGGGCGTCCGCCAACTCGGACTCTCAGAAAGAGACTTCCGAAACTTCAACTCTTTGATCCGCCGGCCCAACGGCATCATTTTGGTCACCGGCCCGACGGGCTCCGGCAAGACAACCACCTTGTACGCCGCGCTCAACGCGCTAAACCGCCCTGACCGAAAAGTGATCACCGCTGAGGATCCAGTCGAGTACTACTTGCCAGGCATCAATCAGGTCGAGGTTCGGCACAACATTGGGCTCGACTTCGCACTGATCATTCGCGCGATGTTGCGACAAGCACCCAACATCATCCTGGTCGGCGAGATGCGAGATCACGAGACCGCTTCGATGGGAATCCAAGCCTCACTCACTGGACACTTGGTATTCAGCACACTACACACGAACGACGCGCCCAGTGCCATATCACGAATGGTGGACATTGGTGTACCATCCTATATGGTGGCAAGTAGCGTGATTGCCGTGCTCGCGCAACGCCTGGTCAGAACCATCTGTCCGCGGTGCAAGGTACGCTACACGCCCCCCGAAAGCACGGTCGAAGAATCAGGACTGCCACCCGAGATGGTGAAGCAGGCGGAATTCTCCCGCGGCAAGGGATGTGCGTACTGCGGAAGGACGGGCTACCGAGGTCGCATCGGTATTTACGAACTGATGCTGGTGAACAACAAACTACGTGAACTTATGTTCAAAGGCACAACAACACAGAGGATCAGGGAAGAGGCCATAACCAATGGCATGTCAACACTTTACACCGATGGCATGCTGAAGGTCATTCGCGGCATCACGACCTTCGAAGAAGTCTACCGTGTGGCAAAGAAAACAGAGCAAGAGAAGCTCGCGTTCCAGCACATCGTGGCCGACCTCGATTCACTCTAAGCCTCTCAACTCTTCGCCAACGAAAGAGCGAAAAATCGGGTCTCTCCGCAGGGGCGACAGGCCCATCACCGTCGGCGAGTGCCCCCGATATCAACCCAAGACAGCCACTCCAATCCCGCCCCCAAGTGGCGATGGAAACCACAGCAAACGCGGCGACCCCTGGCCTCATGACCGGCATTCGCCGCGCCCAAAAGCATTACAATGTGGACGACTTTTTTTGTTTTTTGGGACAAACAGACAATAATGACATCATCGAGGCAGTCGAGATACGAGATCGACGCTGCTTTGACCCGCACGGCCAACCCAAAGCCTTTTCCCGGTGAGCCTGCAACGATCGCGATCAAATTTCAAAATCCTTTTCCATTTTACGACATTGCATTCCTGGCGGATGACCCTCCGAACGCATGCCGCGTGTCAGTTGAGTCTATGCAAGGTGCTCTGGGGAGCGACTCTTGGCTACCGTTCTGATCGACAAACTGCTTCAAGCAGCCATCAAGCAAGGTGTGAGTGACATCCACATTGTGGTGGGACAACCTCCGGTATTTCGCCTGCATGGGCGGATGCGAAAACTGGAAACCAAGACGCTGGAAGCAGAAGACGCCGTGGCTTTGATGAAGAGCATCACCCCTGAGCGTTGCCAACGGGAACTGCAGGAGAGCGGCAGCGCCGACTTTGGCTTTGCGTTCGGTGACGCAGCACGATTCCGCGTGTCAGTGTTCAAGCAACGTGGTTTCATTTCGATGGTGCTGCGTCAGATCCCCAACGACAAATTGACACCGGAGCAACTGGGACTGCCAGATGCAGTGGTTAAAATGGTCCACCGACCTCGTGGATTGTTCCTCGTGACCGGACCCACAGGTTCGGGAAAGAGCACGACCCTGGCAAGCCTCATCAACCTGCTAAACGAGACGCTTGACCACCACATCATCACGATCGAAGACCCGATCGAGTTTTACCACGATCACATTGAGAGCACGATCAATCAGCGCGAGGTGGGCGTTGATGTCCCCAGTTTCTCGGAAGCGATTCGACGTGCTCTGCGTCAGGACCCTGATGTGATTCTCGTGGGCGAGCTTCGAGACCTTGAAACAATTGAAGCTGCGATTAGCGCGGCGGAGACAGGCCACATCGTGTTCGGCACGCTTCACACCAACAGTGCTCAGGGCACTGTCAACCGAATCATCGACGCGTTCCCCGGCAACCTGCAGGACCAGATTCGGACCCAACTGGCCAGCACGCTGATTGGCGTTGTTGCCCAAACGCTGTTACCAAGAATCGGCGGCGGCCGCTGTGCCTCGTACGAAGTTCTGAACGTGACACCCGGTGTTGCCAACCTGATCCGCGAAAACAAGACATTCCGAATCAACAGTGCCATGCAAACGGGTGCCAAGTTCGGTATGCAACTGATGGACGATGCACTGTTCCACCACTGGAAAAATGAAACAGTCTCAGTGGAAGAAGTGCTGGCAAAAGCACATCGTCCGGATGACCTTGCCAAGCGAATTGTGCAATCCCGTCGTGGTGAGGGCGACGACGCGGTTCCAATTCCCCAAGACGACTAGCCCAACAATTTACCCACGGAGGCAGAACACAAGCGTTGAGACAATCGCTTTCGGTCTTCCGGGTACAAGCAGCGTTCACAAAAAATCCGCAACCACAAATAGCTTTAATTGGTCACTGACAAATGGCACCACGTCGCATCGGACAGATCCTCGTTGACCTTGGTTTCCTAACCGACGAGCAGCTTGAGATCGTGCTTGAAGAGCAGGAGCAACAGCCAGGCGCGTTGCTAGGTAGAATTGCGGAAGACATGCAACTGATCACTGACGAACAGTTGATTCAAGCGCTTGCTGAGCAGATGGGAATGCAGACGGTGTCACTCGAAGACGCCGACTTCGACGATGAAGTGATTGCGAAAATCACTGAAACCATGGCACAGCTCTACCGCGTGGTCCCGCTGTCATTCGAAAACAACGTCCTGACGGTAGCCACATGCGATCCGCAGAACCTGACCATTCAGGACGAACTCCGGACCTTTCTTGGCCATGACATTTCGATGGTCATCGCGACCGAGCGAGATGTTCTACAGACCATTGGCAGGCACTACGACAGCGAAACTGAGAGCGTTGAAAAACTCGTTCAACAACTCGCTGACGATGAAGAACTGAAAGCAGCGATTTCAGCTCTTGAAACCGAAAAATTCAACATCACCGATGCCGAAGCGTTGGCGGACTCAGCACCTGTTCGAAAACTATTGAACATGGTGTTGCTGCTTGCCATCAAAGACCACGCCAGTGATATCCATTTTGAGCCTTTTGAGGACGAGTTCCGAATTCGCATTAAAGCGGAGGGTGTCCTGTATGAAATGGTGCCACCTCCACGTCACTTGGCGTTTGCGATCACGACACGAATCAAGGTGATGGCAAGCCTTGACATCGCCGAGCGGCGGATGCCGCAAGACGGCCGAATCGAGCTGATGGTGGGTGGTCACCCAGTGGACCTTCGCGTCAGTGTTCTGCCAACGATTTTCGGCGAGAGCGTCGTCATGCGGATTTTGGACCGCAGTGTTGTCAACCTCAGCCTCGAAAACGTGGGCATGGATGAAGACATGATGTCCAAGTTCCGAAGTGCCATTGATCGCCCCAATGGAATCGTGCTGGTAACCGGGCCAACCGGCAGCGGTAAAACCACCACACTGTACTCGTCTTTGACTGAACTCAACGACATCGCAGACAAACTGATCACGACAGAGGATCCAGTCGAGTACGACATTGACGGCATCATCCAGATTCCGATCGACAACGATGTTGGCGTGACGTTTGCAGGTTGCCTTCGAGCCATCCTACGTCAGGATCCCGACACGATTTTGGTAGGTGAGATCCGCGATCTCGAGACCGCAGAAATTGCAATTCAAGCAGCGTTAACCGGACACCTTGTGTTCAGCACCCTGCACACCAACGATGCCCCGGCAACGGTGACTCGCCTGAAAGACATGGGCATCCAGCCCTTCATGATCTGCGCCACGGTCGAAGCAATTCTGGCCCAACGCCTGGTCCGTCGCATTTGCACAAAGTGCCGTGAAGAAACCAAAGTAAGCAGCTCGATGCTCACCGACTTGGGCCTCACACCTGAAGACATCACCGGCAAGAAATTCTTCAAGGGAACAGGCTGTGACAATTGCAACAACACCGGCTACAAGGGCCGCATCGCTCTGTTTGAGCTGATGATTCTGAACGACAAGATTCGTGACATGGTGCTGGGCAATGCATCAACGGACGAATTGCGTGAAGAGGCTCGCATCAACGGCATGTTACCACTACGAGAATTCGGAATCGCAGTGGCTGTCGACGGGATCACAACACTCGACGAAGTGATCCGAGAAACCGTTGCGGAGTAACACCGTTGCGGAGTCACGCACAAAAACAAACAGCTCAGGATGGTGAATTCACTTTAGAATCCATGAAGTGCAACACCTGACACTGAACTGAATACTTTTCATTTACATCATTTACCCTGCCAACTGACTTACTGGGCCAGCCATGCCTGTTTATCAATTCGAAGCGATGGACGCCGCGGGACAAGAGATCCGCGATGAAATCGATGCAGCCAACGAAGAAGAGGCGCAAACCACGATTCGCCAGATGGGGTACTTCGTCACGAAGATCTCCGTCAAGAAACAGGCAGCTTCCGCTGCTGGCCAATCAGGCAAGAAGCGTGGTTTCGCGATTGGTAAAGTCAAGACAAAGCAAATTTGCGCTTTCACTCGACAGCTGTCGATTCTTCAGGATGCAGGCTTGCCCATTTTGCGGAGCCTGAAAATCCTCGAAAACAACCAGAAAGGTGGCAAACTCAAATTTGCCCTGATGGATGTATGCGAGGAAATTGAAGGTGGAGCGACGCTCAGCGAAGCGATGGCGAAGTCACCCAAAGTGTTCAGCCGCCTGTACGTGAACATGATCAAGGCTGGAGAAGCCGGTGGTGCACTTGAAACAATCCTGCAACGCCTTGCCGATTTCCTTGAGCGTGCTGAATCATTGAAGCGTAAAGTCAAAGGTGCATTGATCTACCCGGTCATTGTGGTGCTGGTTGCTGCCGCCATCCTGACCTTCATCATGTTGATGATTGTGCCAACCTTCGAGACGATGTTTGAAGAGTTTGGCCTGACGCTGCCAACCCCCACGCTGCTATTGATTGCCATGAGCAACTATCTGGCAGGTTATTGGTTCCTGCTAATCGCCATGCCAATCTGCCTGCTCATTCTTGTCAAGCTGATGCGAAAATTCCGGCATGGCCGAATGGGTTTTGACATGTTCATTATCAAGGTTCCGATTTTCGGAGGCCTGATGGAGAAGAATATCCTGGCTCGAACCACACGTACTTTAGGCACGTTGATTTCAAGCGGTGTCCCAATTCTTGAAGCGATCAATATCACGCGTGAAACATCTGGAAATGGAATGTTCGAGCGGATGTTCACTCGAGTGAACGAATCGATTCGCGAAGGCGAGGTGATCAGCAAGCCGCTCCGTGAGTACAGCGTGATGGGATTCCATCCGATGGCGATCGTCTTTTGGGCGTTATTTGGAGCTTTCCCCGGCTGCATCTTGATGTCGATCGCATTGACAGCCAAGGGCACGAAACTTGATGACGGATCGATGGTGCAAACCCTGACGATGCTGGCGACTCAAGGCATGATCGGCGGTGGCGTGCTGGCTGCATTGTGGGGTGTCACAAAAGTCAAATCACGCGTGGTTGATGACCTTGTCGTCAACATGGTCGACGTCGGGGAAGAAACCGGTGAACTCGACACCATGCTTTACAAAGTTGCAGATACGTATGACGAAGAGGTCCGGACGATGACCGATGGCCTGACAGCCTTGATGGAACCACTAATGATTGTGTTCCTGGGACTGGCAGTTGGATTCATCGTGATCAGCCTCTTCATGCCGTTGGTGTCGCTGATCAGTGGATTGACTTGATCCCGTTACCAACAAAAAAACCGCTCCTTGCTGCCGGTATTCACCGCAGTGACGGGCGGTAACCGGCGTGTAACCCCAACGGTTTCCTGCCAACGTTTTTCCCTAACGAAATTCCAACCCCTTCAAAATCCATCATGAACGCACAACGACGCCTTTCATCGCGCAAGCCAAGTGTTCAAACACACTCCGTTGACCGCCACACCAGGTCAGCCGGTTTTACGCTAGTCGAGCTTCTGGTTGTGATTACCATCATCGGAATTCTTGCTGGCATTGCAGTGCCCGCCATTTTCTCGGCAATCAGCACCGCCAACTCAACTGCAATGAAGATGGAACTCAATTCGCTGGAAACGGCCGTACAGAAGTATCAGGAGAAGTATGGAGACTACCCGCCAGACTTCTCTGACTGGGCAGTCGTCGAACGTCACTATCGAAAAATCTTTCCGCGGATTTCAGGCGATCTGGTTCTGCTCAAGACACTGCTGACGGACACCAACGGGTACAACCCGACCATCATGGACCGAGGTGAAGTTCTTGCTTGGGTTCTGGGCGGATACAGCAGTGATCCTCTGCGTCCATTCACTGGACCTGGGGGGCCACTTGAATTGGTAGGGATGGGGGGGCAAGCCAACGATGTGCCCGTCTATCAGATCAACACTTCGAAAGAAAACAGTCTGTTTGGATTTGCCCCCGGACAACTGGACCTGACCATTCCGGCGAAGAATTCGCCTATCAATATGGGCAACTACCACGTTTCCAGTGATGGCGATCTCTTTCTGAGCTATGCGGCTTCCACAAAAACCAAAACACCTTTTGTGTACTTCGACTCGCGTACGTATGAGTATCGCAGCCCATTAGCCACATCCAAAGGATTCAACGGCTTCTGGCGTCCGGAGGCCGGTCCTGTCCGACCGTACATTTCCGATATCGTTCAAACTGACCAAACATGGCAGTTCATGAAACCAAATTCGTTTCAGATCATTGCCCCAGGCATTGATGGCAGCTTTGGTTGGCTGAGCAAGCAGTCTGGTACCACCGGCCCGAACGATAATGACACAACGTCGGCAGTCTACTACCAATACCCCACTGGAAAAGCCGGACAGGTTGTGATTGACAACAACGGTGTACGAACACGCGTGTTGCGTAACGATGTCAGTCGGTACCAAGAGCCAACCGTAGCAAATCAGATTGACAACTTCCAGCAGGACAACCTGACCAACTTTGCAGACGGAAGATTGATCGACGAGTTGAAAGAATAAACGTCGTTGAGTCGTTTTCCACAACTAATCCGAGGCATGTCAGCATGAATCAACAAAGATCGAAAACCGCATTCACACTCGTCGAGGTGCTCGTCGTGATCGTGATCCTTTCGATCATGGGAGCGATGGTTACGACTGCTGTTTCAGGAGTGACAACCACGGCGAAGCAGTCACGCACCAAAACGATCATTTCCATTGTCGACAGCGTGCTGGCGGAACACTACGCCAACTTGAAGTACCGCCAACTTCCTGTGGAAATCCCCGACATGTTCCTCCCCTCGGGAAACGCAAACGAAGTTGGATATGAAGTACTCGCTTCGGAAGCAGCACGAGTTCGGTTGATGATGGTCCGAGACCTGCAGCGGATGGAAATCCCTGACCGTCTTTCCGATATCACAACCGCTCCATCTCAGATGTACGCAGCAACCAACCAAGTGCTCATCGACAACAGCGGCAATGTGATCAACACGCGTGACCAAAAAAACCAACGCAACGTCATGTCGGTCTCATGGTATTCGCCCAACGCTACATTCCTGAACGGTGGTGACAATATCCCATCACGTCTGGCAGCCTATCGCAATCGAATGCCGGCGAATCTGACGCTCAACAGTGCAGAAGCACTTGCCAATCAGGGAGCGGAGTGTCTGTACCTGATCATGGCCACTTCGTTCGTTGGTGGCTCACCTGCGTTGGAGGCCATTCCTGCTGCAAACATTGGTGACACCGATAACGATGGGCTTCGAGAAATCCTGGATGGCTGGGGTAATCCACTCGGCTTCATTCGCTGGCCTGTAGGGTACTTCGATCCGGAACTCTCGATTGACAAAACCATCCCTGATGAGTTCGATCTATTCCGATCGGACTATGCCTACACGATGGTACCGGGCAGCACGAGTTCCTCGGCAGGAGCATACGACGTATTCTCAGGGCGCAACTACTTTGACGATGCACCGATCAAACCATGGTCGATGCGTCCACTCGTCTTCTCAGCTGGCCCCGACGGGGAATATGGCATCACAACCGACCCGATCACCGCAGCAGGTGTGTCAATGGCCAACTACAACTACCAGGCATCCAATTGGTGGTGGCCCACGACGGTCGATTTCTACGGTGAGGAACTTCCCAGTCGGACCGGCAACCCCACAAGCCCGTTTCCGGATCCCTACCTGCGCGTCTTCGTCAGCTCAAACCTGAACAATGGTCAGTTCGCTGGACGGCTTCCAGGGCAACCGCTGCCGACCACGACTTCTGTCAATGAAGTCACTGACAACATCAACAACTATCAACTGCAGGTGTCGCCACGATGATCCCTGTAAACACAACAAAAAACCAAACCACAAGTCGTCGCCGAGCGGCATACACACTGGTAGAGCTGCTAATCGTCCTTGCGATCATGGTCCTGCTGGCGGCAGTCGCTTTGCCTACCGTCAAAGACCTGCTTGCAAACCAGCAGATCGCCAAGACAGCTCGGAACATCTCGGCCTTCATGGACAAAGCTCGCAGTCGAGCCATTGCCGAAGGTCAGTTTGTTGGAATTCGGCTGGAGAGATTGAATACGCTCGACCCCGTTAGCCGAGCCCAATCGATTCGGATCCGCGAGTTGACCAGCGTGCCACCCTACACAGGGGACGCTTCCAACGCGTTCGCAATCCTCAAGACCAACACGGGATACACCAACACCAACTTGTCGTACCTGACGATTGCCGAGTTCAACCCATTTGACAACGCATTGCTCGCGTTGAGTGCCAGCATGGTCGACCCAAACGCTGCCCTGCAAATCAACGATTCAACACAACCGGGCTATGTCCTGACTCCAAAGTCTGAGCCTACTGATGATTCCAGCGCTCCCATTCGAAGCGGTGATTACATCGAACTTCCGGGTGGACGCCTTGTACCTTTCAAAATCCAGTATCGGGCATTGAATGCAGGAGCAGGCATTCCTGTGAAACTGTTTTTTGATCTCAGTGAGATGAAAACGGCGGGCACGAAGTCGTTTCCTGCTGGCAATCCAATCTTCCCTACAGGTGGTCGACGAATCAAATACAAGATTCATCGACGTCCTGTGGTTTCGACCGCAGCGCCGTATTCTCTGCCGCGGGGTGTCGCGATTGACCTGAACTATTCAGGTACTGGCATGAAGGGCAATGAGTTCGCTCCATCACCGATGAACACCGACATACAGACCGGTGCGAACGCCAAGCCGATTGACATCGTTTTTGGCCCCGACGGTGGCGTTGTATCGATCACCACTGCTTACAGTGACGTACCCTCGTTCCCCCAAGGACAAGTTTTCATCTGCCTTGGTGACTCCGACGGCATCCGGCCAGACAATCTGTTCACCCCTGAGAAAAAAGCACCAGCCAACCTGGTGAACCTTGAATCGAAGTGGATCGTAATCAATCCGGGGACTGGCCGTGTCGTCTCTTCGCCTTTCTCATCAGTCTCGACGTTGCCAACTGCGGTCATCGTCGATCCCTACGACGCCTCTCTTGATCCAGCGATCACCGAGGCACGTCTACTGGCCAATTTCTCTGACACGGTGGACATCGAATGAGCAGCTCATACTTCAAGCGATCGATCCGCAATGCAGTCACGTTGGTCGAGGTCATTTTCTCGATCGGTGTGGTACTCATCGGATTGCTCGGCTTATTGTCGATCTTGCCGCTGGCAGGTAAACGTGCACAGGACTCAATCAGTCTCAGCGTTGCTCCTGTGATTGCCAACAACGTTCAGGCAGAGTTACTGGCGAGCAAATATCTATCTGAAAGTCGCTTGGGAGCGATCACATTTGGTGCCATCGATCCAGGGGCTGTCGGTGAAGGCAATCCCGACCTGTTGGGAGGCCCAGAGTTCCCGGAAACGTTTCCACTTGGATATTACCAACAGGTTATTGCGGGCTTGGATCCACCTGCAGGCGTCACACCATCCTTCTGCATTGACCCGATGTGTGCATCGTTGATGGCAGCGCCGTATAACGCGGCGACCCCCAACAGTTACTACGTTGGTTGTTTTCCCTACTACAAACAGAATCACGATCCGATGAAAGATCCTTCATCGGCTGGTTCCAGCAGTTGGCAGACACGACAGCCACGCATGTTTCGCGTTGGAGTCAAAGAAGATTCCTCCTCAAGCTTCACTCGTTTCATCAACGTAACCGAAGCACTACGCCTCACCGAGAACCAGGACGACCTGATCATTACTCGCGGGACAGACAAATCACTGCCCGCGACGTTTAAAAGTGGACAAGTAGCTCCGGTAAACGGAGGATTGGAATACGGCAAACGCATTCCCAGCGGGGAATACAGTTGGATTGCGACGGTCAATCCTTTGCCCGGAGGTGTATATGCATCAGTGTCCGTTGCTGTGGTCCGCCGTCGCCTGAGATCCTTTGATGCTTCTAGCAACACGATTCCACCGCCAACAGCGGAGGGCAATGCGTTAGGTGAACGTGTGGCCTATGTCACTTATGCCAGTGGATTCAAAGGTGGTGCGGGTGGCGTCGTTCACTTGGCATCCAATGCCAATACGGTTCCCACAATTTTGCCGGGCAGTTGGATCATGCTTTCCCGATTTTCGCAAATCGCGAGCGACAAGCTGATTGATTACCATCGCTGGTATCGCGTCACCAGCGTTGACGGCAAGGAAGAACGATACGCAGCAGGCACGGTGTATGACAATGCAACCGGCAGCGCGTTCACCAACAACGTCTGGCTGCAGAAACTCACACTCGAAGGTCCCGACTGGGACTTCAGCTATCCCGGTGGCTACGCCACGACACCGGAGGTGAATGCTTACAGCACCAATGATTCAGCCATGTACAACAACTGGACGCCGTACATTGTTGCAGACGCCCCCGGCAACCCAGCCACCATACCGTTTTCAAGCAACACCTACGCCACGATGGTCGAGGGTGTTGTCTCAGTCACTGAACGAGTTGTCAAACTGAGTGATTTGTAACACTGAACTGACTCAATCTCTCTCTCTTCTTCTCATCACCGCACCGAGATTACTGTCATGCACCCACACGAAAAACGAACGGCCAACCGCAAGGGTGTGATCCTGTTGGTCGTGCTCAGTTCGCTGACGTTCTTTAGCATTCTTGTCGCTGCCTATTTGGTATTCAGCAATGAATCACGAGATGCGTCGCTATCTCTCGCAAAACGCAGCACTCGTGAGCCCGATGTGAATTGGATCATGAACGAGGCGTTGATGACGTTGGTCCGCGGCACAGATGACCCCAGCAATCCGTTCTATGGTGAAGACCTGCTAAGTGATTTCTATGGTCATGATGGCCTGTCTCTACAGGTCAAGAACATCAACCAATATGTACTGGGTCCACAATTACTGGGCGTCTCGGATCCCAACAACTGGCCTTTAGATGAGTTGACTGATACCGCAGACAAGTTCACCGGCTTTGTACGTTTTCCAGCTAGCGCCGATGGCGTCACCCGGGCCAACCTGCCAGCTCGCAATGACGTGTACGCTGGTCGGTTAGTGACCTTCACCGATGGACCTCTTGCCAACCGTACTTATCGAATCATGAGGTCGGTTTACAATCCTCAAACCAATGGCGTGCCGGCCTGGGATGACCTGTACATCGACTTGGACGATGTTGGCATGACCAGTGGAGCAACGTTACGCAACCTGTTGAGTTACTTCTACGATGACCCGACAGACATCACCAAGGATGGTTACACGTTTATCGTGAATGGTGCGCCGAGAAATTCTCCCGGAGTCGGTTTTGATGGAAACAATCTGAACGAAACGATCGCGAACGTTGCCGAACTTGGGCAGAACATACCCGGCACATCGATTCAGGATGCTGGATTCACGGGGCTGCCAATTTCTCTACAGCCCAATCATTTGGGGCGTGACGTAGACAAGAGCAAGACACCCGGCGACTTTGACGAAGATTACGATGCCCCCGATCACAACAACTGGTGGCTCAGCCTTCGACGTGATGACGGCACTGTCATTCCATCGTTCCACCGCCCCGCTGTGCTGAATTATCTGATCAATGAATCACCCGATTGGTCCAATGCGACCAGCCAGGAATTCAATCAGTTAATGGCAAGTTTGCAGCGTGGCACGTTTAGACCGTTGCCAATCGCCAAAGATCAATTGGGCAATGGCTCGCCGGCACTCAACGAACGTTTCACAGGAGGCAGTCCCGAGTACGCCTTGCGAACCGCATTGCCAGTGGGCACTAACCCCGCACGCATCAACCAATTGCTACAAGCTCTTATCAGCGGGGAGTGGGACGTCGACAACGATGGCGACGGAACCGCTGACAGTATCTGGGTTGATGTTGGCCTACCAACATTCACCACTCGCGATGGCAAGCTAATGCGACCGCTGATCGCACCCATGATCGAAGATTTGGGTGGTCGATTGAATCTGAACGCCCACAGCAACGTTCAACTCAACACGCTGATTGGTACTGCGGGGCTGCAATCCAATCAGCAAGCCAAGTGGGCCGCCGCAGCGGGATCGGCGCAAACGCCAGCGATCAATCTGTTTCGAGGACTGGGATGGGGTCCCTCGGAAATCACGATTCCACAATTGGCCAACGTCAGTGCCGCGCACGCTACAAACGTTAAGAATGCAATCGATGCCCGTTACGAGTACGGCCACGAAAAACGTGGAAGCACGTTTCAAGCAGGTAGAATCGGCCGCGATGCTGTTGACGCGCTGCTAACCGGATTTCGACCAGCGGCTCACACCTCGATTGGTGGCTTTGGTTATGGCACCGATCCCTTTGGACGAAAGGGCACTGCTATTGGACGCAGTGGCCACTTGTTGGTAGCCGGGCAAGCCAACGCAGCTAACATCGACGAATCATACAACACACCTTACGAACAGGACCCGACCGGCAACCTGAGTGGCGATACGAATTTCAAAGTCTCTGACCTCGAAGCTCTGCTAAGGTCCAACGACTTCGATTCAGAGTTGCTACCAGCGGAACTTCGGGAGCGTTTGCAATCGCTCATTGGCGGTAACAACGACCCAAACAACCCCAATCAACTGTGGTACGAACACGCGTTTACCGCCAAAAGCACCTCCAGTGACCACCCCACTTTTTCGCTGGAGGATTTGATCGAACGCTTGAACGGTGCTGCCGTTTACTCCAGTGCCCAGATGGCAGAGCTCGTCGCACCGGAACTACGCCTGGGACGCAAACTGGATATCAATCGTGCAGTCGGAAACCTGGTCGATGACAACAACAATCTCGTCATTGATGAACCGATAGAAACAGCCAGCCCAACAGTGGCGACCAGAGATGGCTTCGACAATGACCGCGATGGAAGCATTGATGGCCAGGATCCCAATGGAGATGCCGGTGAAAAGTCAGCGTTCAAGATCGCAAATGGAGCAACAGGTTCAATCCCCAATGACTTTGCGAACACAACACCTTACTATCGCTGGGATGAACCCAACAACCAAAACAATCAGGTTCCTGTCGAAGGCCGACAACTCCTGGCTCGTCATCTTTATGTATTGATGATGGCACTCAGTCGCGACATCGACTCACAAAACAACCCGAAAGAATCGTTCTTCCCGCCAACAGATTCCGCTCGCACGTTTGATGACATCGGCGCTTCTGAAGAAGCCTACAAGGCGAGACGCCTAGCACAGTGGGCAGTGAACGTGGTTGATTACCGCGACCCAGACTCAATCATGACGCGTTTCGTCTTTGACGAAGATCCATTCGATGCCAATGGATGGAATCCCCCAGCAGACTTGGCCGCCAACCCTGCTTCGGCACAATTCGTTGTTTGGGGCGTCGAAGCACCTGAGTTGCTATTGAGTGAGAGCATGGCTTTTCATGATGTACGCCTACGTGACGACGACCGTGATGACGGGCCAGGCGAGTTCAAAAATGCGAACGGAAATGGCAATAACGGAAATGGCAATAACGGAAATGGTAACGGCAACCCAGACAATGACTCGGATCAGGTTCGCATGCCACAAGGATCATTGTTTCTGGAGCTGTATTGCCCCCATCCCACTCAACTCAACGACCAAGGAACCAAGCCTGGTTTCCCGATGGAACTTTATCAGCAACAAGCTGGCGACGGTTCCATTCAACTGAAACTGGACGCCACCGCCCCCAACGTGGCAGGTGGCGCTGGTGGTGCTCCGGTATGGAGGATTGCAATTTCTGAGCGTCATGACGAGTTCGCAGACGCAGCACAACGCAATCTGTCCCCAGCACGATTGCGTGCCCCCAACTTCGCAAATCGGCTACCGGACACGGCTTCCTTCGAGTTGCCACAACCCCATGAACTTGGTCCCAATGGAAACATTGCGCAGGACTCCAGGTTGGCCTACGACCGATTCATCTGGTTCACGAACTTCGAAAATGCTGACACCAACCCCGATGCCGCGTTCAACGCCATCGGAAACTTGATCAATTCGAATAACATCAGCGACATGGTAGCCAATAAGGTTTTCATTGCTCCTACGTTCGATCAAGACAACATCACCAACTCGGACCGCAATCTGGAACCAGGACAATTCCTGACACTGGCGCCACGCTTGGAAACCCGTTTTGGATCTAAAGTTTCATGGAACAATGGTCAGGGAAAAGCGTTGGGCGTTGGTAATGGGAACGGAAACGGTCCCGGCAACAACAGCCAGCCTGATGGCCCTAGCGAGCAACGTTGGATGATCTTTCCCAATGAGGGTCTGGTTCAATCTGATCACGACGACAACCGTTTGACCCCCGCACTTGCCGCAGCCGGCGAAGTGGGCACACCCGCGTTACCGCTTGTGATTGCCGCACCTCGTCCAGCTGGCTGGGCTGTCCCAGCTCAGGACCATCCTAACCTCGCCCAAAATGTCGTTGGTATCAGTGTCTCCGAACCTCTGCCGCGTGGTGGCAATTACTATCCACAACCCGGGTTCCAGTATTTCGAAACTGCAGACACTGATTTCGACGGGGATGGTGATCCAGATTATTTCCTGACCGACGCGTATCTTGACTACTCCGACCCGAACAAGGCGAGGACTGCGAAAGATGAACCACTGGACATCAGCCGCGACCGTATCCCGAATGCGAATAACGAGCCGCTGTTGGGAACGATTCCGGATTACTGCTCCGCCTTGCTACAACGTTTGGCCGACCCCACCAAGCCTTACAACGCTGTCACCAATCCGTATCGCACGGTCGACTGGCTGCCCATTGATCTGACTGTGTTCAGCGGTGAAGACAGGGAAAGCAAGATCAGCGGTGCTGGCGACTACACGCGACGCAGCCGGCAGCGTAACGGGCACATCAAGCAGATCGGCAACGGCAATCCTGTCGCCGCCAACTCGCTGTACTCCTACGAGACTGACTTCGCATCACCCAATGTTTCCCTTTCAGCAGGCAATATTGACGGTGATTACTTCCGTTTCCAAAACCAGAATGTTGGAACAGCGCACCTGCAGTCATCATTCAGTTTCCTGAATACCACTCAGGCTGACGTCAATCCGGGCTTCGTTGGTTTTTCCGCAACATTGGGCAGCCTCGGCTCGCCTGCATCTGACGGGGTGATTGGCAATGATCGCAATTTGCCGCAAACACCTTACGCAATTCATCCATGGCTAAACCGTCCCCTTGCATCTGCCATGGAAATCATGATGGTGCCAGCCTGTTCGCAAGGTCGACTTTTTGAAGAAATGTCCTTCAGCCTGGCCGGGGATTCTGATGTATTCTGCAATGGCAACAACGATCAGGACCCAACTATCGTCAACGCACCGTTTCGGCACTTGCTGAATTTCTTTCACAGTAGCAATACGCCCGGTGCTGGACTGGAATTTGCCCGGGTGTTTGACTTCGTGAGCACCCTGCCAAGGTTCCGCGGTGAGGTTGAGCTGATCAGCCCAAGCCGACTTTGGGGCACGGCTAACAATCCAGTGGCTATGCCAACCGCATTCAGGTCACTGCTAGCCCCTCCTTTCAACATCAAGTACGACAACCACCGTCAAGGAACGATCAACCTCAATACCATTTCGAAATTTCCAGTATGGGCTGGTTTAATGCAGGGTCACATGACGGCCTCTGAGTTCAGTTCACCGAACTCCTCTGCCGGCCAGTTTGCATACGACAACTTCCAACGAATGCGACGCGGTTATAACGTGTCAAGGAACACACAACCGACAAAAGTGACGGCAGGAGCTGGCCCTTACAACTACGCACCGAGTTATTTGAATTCGGCTTATCCAACGGAGTTTGGTGGAGTCTTCCGACCCGGTGTTCATGCTAACAAGGCGATACAGACACGCGTCAACGGTGCGGGTCAGAATGGCTCCCGTGACCAACTACGCCGCAACTCGGCCAACGGTGGACTCATGCGTGACACGGCGAATCTGTCGGCGACCACACCTGCTCAAACATCCATGTTTGTCCGCCGCGCGGACCAGGCGCCCATCACGACAGGGGGTCAGAACCCATCATTGGATCGACTTCGAAATCCCTTCATGCGACAGCAAACTTTGATGCGGATGCCGAACCTTGTCTCTGATAACTCTCAAGTATTCCTTGTCCGCATGACCGTTGGCTTTTTCGAAGTTGATGCCGCCACACAGTCACTCGGTCGTGAATACAACGCTGAGATTGGCAGAAGCCAGCGTTATCAGGGCACGTTTGTAATTGACCGCTCTATCCCGGTCGGATTCTCACCAGGCAACGACCTGAATGCCCGCGACGTTGTCGTCTTTGAGAGCTACGCACAATGACGCAAAGCAAGATCAATCAAAGCACAATGAATCGCCACAACAAGAAGCGACTTAATCTGATGCAAAAAACACGACATCTGATCGCACCTGAAAGCGTCCCTACCGCACGACTAGGCTTCACACTCGTCGAGATGCTGGTCGCGATGACAGTCACTTTGCTGATGATGGCTGCGTTAGCGCGCGCCTTTGCGTTTGTGGGAACTCAGATTCAAGAAAGTCGGGCAGACACGCTACTAGCAACCAGCTTGAGAGACATCACCACAAAACTGCAAGACGACTTGGGACAGTGCACTGTCGAATTGAAGCCCAACACCGGTCTGGAAGAAGATCAGAATGGCTATTTCCTGTATTACGAAGGTCCCGTCACTGACGCAACATCGTCGCTGTTCCGAGCAGACAACTCCTCCGGCACACTACAGCTCAATGACGCTCGTTACGGTGACTTTGATGACTACATCGCATTCACAGCAGTGGCCAAAGGCAGCCAATGGTTCCGAGGCAAAGTCCCCCGGTACATTCTGAATCAGAAGTCCGCTGAACTGGCTGGCGTGCCGTACGATGCGGCCAACTTTGCGGGTGACCCCTTCGACGCGGTAACGATCACCTCCAAGTACGCTGAAATCATTTACTTTGCCAGCCCTGAATACGCGCTCGGTTCAGTCCCCGCAAATCCAGCCTATTTGGATGTTGATGGTGATACTGATTTCGGTAGTGGAGCCCCCACCGAAAATGGTTTACCTGACCGGATCAAAATCCATCGACGTGTGCTACTGATTCGACCTGACCTGAATTTGAATTCAGGAGTCTATGCGAACTATGGTGGTGTCCTGCCCAAGAACAGTAAAGCACTTGCCAGTGGAGGCAATCATCACTTCATGCAAGCCGATGACTGGCCCAATGCAAACGCCGTGACCCCCACGATTACCGGTACCGCGAATGCCGCTGATGGCTGGCTTTATGGAATGGCTGGCGTTCACCAACAGTGTGATTTGTCGGTCCGTCGAATCCTGAGTGAAAACGGACTTCCAATTTCCGGTGGGTTTGTAGCGGCCAATTCTTTGGCAGACCTCAGCCAACCTCACAACCGCTTTGCCCATGTTCGCGTGCCAGGCAATGTATTGGCAGGTGGCTCAAATCCTTATCCCACCTCCATGCCAGTGCTCGCACTTGGTAACCCTGCAACGATTCTCAAAGCAGTCACCCCTGATTCGACGCGTCTGGCTCCGGTCAACACACCAACGTCTGCCACGATTGTGACTCCAAACTGGCTCAGCGGTTTCATACGTCCTGAATTTGTACTTGGCAACGACCTTTCTCACATCAATGACCCCAATGATGATTGGGGCCTGCAACGCATTGGCGAGGACTTGGTCACCAATAATGTCCTGGGCTTCGACGTACAGATTTTTGATCCCGGTGCAGCCCTCTTTAGTGACAACCCAGCCGACGCTACCAGCGCCGTAATTCAAGAGACAGTTGGCCCGGGAGACGCTGGATACAGAAACGCCGTGCAAGCTTGGCTCAACAACAGCGTGGTGTCAAAACGCGAAAAAGGAACATTTGTCGATTTGGCATACCCGGTACTCGCAGCTGGAGCGATGCGTGGCTGGCAAGACCGTAGACTTGATCGGCGAAGCACCAGCGACTTCGTTTTCACTGACCCCAACAACCAAATGTCGGGTGTTGTTGTATCTCCATTCTCCGGAATTCGGGCGATTACAGCAGATCCCAAGACTGCCTATCAGGAGGCTCTGTTCCGATCAGGACGGATCGTGACCTCGGGGGCAAACGTAGTTCTGTTTCAGCCAGCTTTTGATACTTACACATCAGCCTATGAAAAAGATGGCTTCTACCAAGGTGCCGTCAATTCGAATAGCAAGGGTTCGTTGTGGACGACCTTCATTCCAGGAAACAATACCGTCACAGTAGACCGTGGTGCCAATGGCCTTGATGATGATCTGCAATTTGGAGTGGATGATTTCAATGAACGTGAGACACTCGCACCATTCCTTAATCAAGCCGAAGCAGTTCGGGTGACGGTGCGGCTTGAAAATCCTTCGCTTCGGTTTGTGCGTCAGGCATCGGTCGAGTACCGTGGCAAGTGATTTTGCCGCAACTGTAAATGACTCCAGCATGAACAATGGCAACCAGACCGCCAAGCTATTCCTGATCGGAACTATCAGTGCTCTGATGCTGGGTATCGTTGTCCGATCTGCCAGTCTGCTGCAGTCCCATGCCATCGCAGCTGAGTCAAATGCAGTCGGCTCGGAAATGGAAAATCTGCGAAACAGTCTGCAGAACATCTTGAGGAATACGGAACAGCCTGACACCGATTTGGATGATGCAAAGTGGTCCCAAATGCAGGACGAGTTCAAGTTGGTCTATCAAGATCAACCTGACCTGCTGGGCAAGACACAATTCACTGGACAGCAATTTGATCCCTCGGCGCGAGTTCGCTTGCTTCCTGGCTTGGACGGCCAACCCGGTACAGCCGACTTTGACGATAACGTCAACGGCGTCATCGATGATGCGGGTGAACTTGGTGCTACCTTCAGTGATGACCTATGCGTTGTCGAAGCTTCACAAGCACCGGCTAACCCAATCGAGCCGAGCATCGTGTTGCAGCATGGTGCCTACGTTGCTGCCGACCGACGCTTCACTCAACCAACACGTCACCCAGACCGCATTCTGGTGCTTTACCAAACCCGGGATGATTCGTGGTCGTTTGTGCTGGACCGGTAACCCAGCAAGGTGTTGATCAAACACAGCACGTCGCTTCGCGTGCCGACCGGCCCCACACTTGGGTGATCACTCTTGAGTGCGTGACGGCGACTGGAATCGGCCATTTTGCTTGGCATGTGATCCACGTTCCTGGAGAACGAAGGAGTTGATGAGTCGGGAAAGGGCTGGTTATCGCTGCCCTCAATTCGTAATGTTTGTCCCGAACGGCAACCTAAAGGTAATAATCGCAACCTTATCTGGGCTGCTTGGGTCGTAAACGGACTAAGGTCTTGGCGGCGTTGCTTGCATCTCTAAAATCAGTGGTCCGAAGACGGACTCACGCAGACCGTCGTTTGGCTCGGGGCACCACCCTGACGGGTGTGACCGATCCTATTTTCGCGGCACTAGCGAAACCTGTTCAGTTGGTTTTCGATTGCTGCGCCCTTTCTGATATTCCCTTTCTCCTTTCCTGACGACCGAACATGCCTGACCAACACACGCTGGACATCAAACGCGTTGCCATTCTGTTTGCCGGCGGTCCCGCCCCCGCAGCCAACGCCGTGATCTCGACCGCAGCTTTTTCGTTTCTTGAGGAAGGCGCTCAGGTATTCGGTATCAAGCACGGTTACAGCCGTTTGGCAGAATACACCGCAGCCGGTCCGTTGAAGGAAGGCGAAGACTACATTTCCTTTACCCACGATACGTTGACTCACGCACGTAGCAGCCGTGGAATCATGATCGGAACGGCTCGAACCAACCCTGGCAAACACGTCAGTGCCCCAGAACATCTTAAAGATGCTGAGCTGGTAGCTCCCCTGCGTCGTGTTTATGAAGGTCTGTGTTCGCTGGAAGTCGATGCTCTGATTTCGATCGGCGGTGATGACACACTGAAGACAGCCAACAAGATGAAGATGTTCCAAGACAATCTTCCTGAAGATGCACGTCGATTCCCCGTCATTCACCTACCCAAGACGATCGACAATGACTATTCGGGCATCGACTTCACGTTTGGATTCTTTACCGCTGTCGAGACGCTTGCGGAGGAAATTCGAAACCTGAACTACGACGCTGCCGCCGGCCGCGCTTACTTCCTTTGCGAAGCAATGGGCCGCAGCGCGGGCTGGCTCGCCTACGGTGCTGCGATCGCTGGAGAGGCCAGCATGGTACTCAGTGTGGAAGATGTCACTGGATCACTGGCCGAAGAAGAGGTTGTGAATCAGGAAACAGGCGAAACACGAAAAGTGATGGCTCTGGATCGCGTGATTGACCGCATGGTCGATATGATGATGGCCCGTGAA
>Ga0315320_10000700_pt1 | contig 27619 bp, 21 predicted proteins | sample M140m21515metaG_FD_203458 | JGI IMG/M metagenome (GOLD analysis project Ga0315320, IMG submission 203458) | Ammonia-oxidizing marine archaeal communities from Monterey Bay, California, United States - M1 40m 21515 | ecosystem: Environmental > Aquatic > Marine > Coastal | place: USA: California... | reverse complement strand
GAAACCGTTACCGTTGCGGTTGCCGTTTCCTGTTGATCATCTGTGATCGTGTACGTGAATGAGTCAGTGCCGCTGAAACCCGCATTGGGTGTATAGGTAACGACTCCATTTACATGCGTGGCCTGTCCATCGGTTGGACTGCCCAAGGATGTGATAGAGAAGGATCCATTTTGCGGATCAGAGTCATTTTCCAGCACATTGATTTCTACTGGTGTATCAACTTGAGTCGTAGCCGCATCATTCCCTGCGATAAGAGTTCGCGAACTGGCCACAACGGTACCACTAATGAAGTACTGGCCGCGACTCACCGACTGGTCAAACCCAGTTGGTGGGTTCGCTGCCCAGTTGCCATACCCGGTACCATCGATTGCGATGTAGTACGTGCCCGCAGACAAATCAAGATTACTGAAAGAAGCGTTGAGTTCCGTTGCGGGATTTGAAGTCGCGACAACGTTCTGGCCGCTGTCATAAATGGTTGCGACCACATCCAGGTTCGATCCTTGATCCCCGACCGGGGTTGCTTCAATTGAACGAGTGAATCCGACCCCATTATTGACGAAAGTCTCTTGCACATAGGAGTCGATGGCGAGGCTAATCTGGCCTTCACCAGTCTCAAAAGAAAACCAGTCTTGATCAGCGGCCTGAGAAATCACACCAAATCCACTGACATCTACGAGGTTAGCGTCGCTGGCATTTGTGCCCTCATCCTCTAACGTGCTAGCAGTTCCAATCGTCCCACCATGATCGTCAGATCGGTATCCAAATCCATTGTCACTGGTAATGATTTGCCAGTCGTCTTCATTGTTGTTGGCTTGATAGTATTGTCCAGTGTCCCATGTGGTCATGTTGGTGCTGTAACCACTACCCATGATCGGTCCCCAAGCGACTTCGCCGGAACCATGACCTCCGTAGTACGCCGCACCTGCCGTAGTACCGTCATGGCTGAGCCCTAATGCGTGCCCAACTTCATGAGTCGTGGCTGCAGAGACTCCTATCGCACCGGTATTGAACACGAAGACTGGTTCATCGACCGAATCATTGAAACTTGTCAGGTATGCAAAACCTCCGCACCCGCAGTTATCCCAATCTTCCGTGATGACCACGCGCGATCCCCACTGGGTATCTGAACCGCCTGTTTTACTGAGGGCCGCAGCGCCAGGATCTTCCGTCGTCACATTGATTTCGAATGGTGAAAAATCTTCGGCAACCCGTTTCCATATTCCTTGGATTTGCGTGAGTTCACTATCAGTGAACCCGGAACCGTTCCCCGCCGGGTCGTAGGCCGGAGAAACGATGCTGTTGATCCCACTCGACGCGTTCCATGTCGTTCCCTCAGTCACATGACCATTGAAGTCAAGGTAGATCGTGTGATCAGCATTGGGGAGGCTGTGCAATAGGAAGGTGTCAGCCAATGCCGCGGGAGCAGAAGATCCTGATGATCCCCCACCCTCTTCAATGAAATCGAAAATTTGCTGTGGACGTTCCACAAACAACTTTGGCCCCACCGCAGTGCATTGGCCGCATCCACACCCGGGCTCATGTGGTGGGCCATCGCCACCATCTCCACCATCGCAATCATGACTATCAAAATTGTTCAAATATTGGTCATAAGCACCGTCCTGCATTGGACCGAAAGGTGAGTACTGCTGAAACTCGGCTGGAGTCATTTCCCAACCACTGTGCCAATGCCCGGGTTCCATCCAGTCAAAAGTAGCGTCTGCCGCCAAAAGACGACGCGACTCTAAAACTTCGAAGATTCTTCTTCTGAGGGCAGACTTACGATTCAACCGTTCTTTTGTGGTGGAAGTTTGGCGCATGTTAAGTCCCGTATTCCTTCTGGCTGAAGGCTGGAGGTGGAAGACTGTTCATTGAACATGTTGAGAGATAAGGGAACCGCAAGCTGTTATCCTTCACGACCGCGATTCTTTGCCTTGATAGGTTAGCGGTTACCCGCAACCGGCCAAGTTTTTTATTTGCGAATTATTGCTTTTTTCAAAAAGCACCAAGCAGACCCCCCCGAAGGGGGTGGTCGCGTTTCCACGTCTCCAACATTTATGGAACACGATTTATTGGCTCTCGACCCGAGCTAAACACACCCCAACAGCTAGTAAAAAGAAGTGGAAATCCCGAGAGCGAAGCGACAATCAGATTAATCAGGCAATTGCTTGTCGCCTTCTTACATCCCACCATCCTGCACAGGCATGGCAACACAAAGCAGCGACCAACGCGGGGACATTTGTTCAGATACACGAGAGCCAAATGAAACGAATTTCCCTAGGTCTATGTTACCGGGTTGCCGGGCTCAACATGTTGATCCCCACCCCTGACAGAGCTGCCACAACTCAGTAGCCAACTGCCTCAGGTTCCAAAGCATTGACAACCCACGCTTAAACAACAGCCTAGAAGAATTGTTTACGTGTAGAATTTACGTGTTCACGCTTAGCCCCCACCTACCATCGTTGACCGTCCTTATGCACCTTCTGTTGAGCAGACGCATCTTACTGATTGCATGTCTGTCTACCAGCTTCGCAAGCCTTCACACAGCAGCGGAAACAGTTCGCCAACCCGTACCTTTTATTGAACAGCTTAAATCGGTTTCCTCGGAGGACTTGGCACAAGAAGCTCGGCAACGAGGGGATGCGAGACGCGGTGCCTTGATTTTTTACACCACCGCTGCCTCTTGCGTTCATTGCCATACCAAAAGCAACGATCAAGCGACCCCGCAGAGTTCGCCACTGGGCCCCGACCTGACAACGCGCCGAAAAGTATCGGATGTGCACTTGGTCGAATCGTTACTTTATCCTTCGAAAGTGATTCACAAAGACTACGAAACCAAATCAATTTTAACCACAAGTGGAGAAGTGGTTGTCGGACTCGTTAGCGATGAGAATGAGAAAACACTCACGGTACGGTCCGCGAGCGATCTGGAACGAACTCGCATTATCTCAAACGACGACATCGAGGCGATCAAGACAAACAGTCAATCAGTGATGCCCGAAGGTTTGGTCGCAACGATTGGCAACCTCCGAGACTTTCTTGATCTAACTCTTTACCTGATTGAAGTCGCCGAAGGAGGCAAACTTCGCGCAGAGAAGCTAATGCCAGAACCTGAGCAGCTTGAGTTCAAGGACGACACGCTGGACTTGGATCACGCAGGCATTATCGGCAAATTCCGTACACGGGACTTTGAAACTGGCAAAGGCATTTTTCACGGCTACTGCTTCAACTGCCATGGTGACGATGGCAATTCACCGTCGCTTCCCACGGCTCGGGCTTTTGGCACAGACAAAATGCGTTTTGGCTCTGACCCTTTTCAGATGTTCATGACGTTGTCAAAAGGCAAGGGCCTTATGGCTGCAATGCGACACCTAACGCCCAAGGAGCGTTATCAAGTTGTGCATTACGTTCGTGAACAATTCATGAAGCCTTCCAATCCCGACTATTTCAAAGTCGACAAGGAATACCTGCAAAGTCTTCCTAAGGGCACACGAAATGGTTCTGAGCAGCCTGTGATCAACCGTGATCGTGGCAGTACCTTGGCCTCACAACTGGGACGCGAATTTAGCAGCGTGCTGAACGTCACCCTCGGTAGCACCACGATTTCCTATGACCTGCATTCCATGGATCAGGCAGGCATTTGGGATGGTGGACTTGACCTCACGCAAACGCAACACATCCGAGACCGAGGTGAAGGCACAGTCACGCCCGCTGGTGAAGCAATCGAGGCCTTTTCTGGCTGGGCGTGGGGGCATGATGGCACACTTGATTACCCGCGTGAAGATCTGTTGCCACGCGGACCGATGCCGCAGCACTGGATGAACTACCACGGACATTACAACCACGGACAGCGAGTTGTATTGAGCTACTCGATTGATGAGCGGGCAATTCTTGAAGCCCCGGCACAAGCGACCAACGGACTCACACACACCCTGCAAATCATGCCTGGCGTGCCGCTAGTCCTGTCAGTCGGGCAAGAACAAACCACGCTCGATACATCAGCTACGCGAACAGTCCGCAATTCGATCGGTTCTGTCGCCAAGGGATGGGCCTCGATCAGACCGGCGACAGAAAGCGTGGCCAACAGGCAAGTCAGTCCAGCTGAAAAGTGTTTCATCATCAGCTACCAACATGACAAAGCTCAAATTGCAAATTACACAGCCGCCGCAATCACGGGCGACACGGACGGTCTAAAGTGGGAGATCGACAAAAAAAACCGCCTGTGCCTGAAGATCCCAGAGGATAAAAAAACTCGCAACATCACGATTCATCGATCACAAGGCAAGAACAAGACATCGCTGAACGAGTGGCTTGCATCGGTTCAAGCTGCCCCACTCAAAGACCATGCAACTGCTTCTAACCTTATCTCCGGTGGTCCATTACGCTGGCCCGAAATCCTGCACACTGTCGGCTACCAGGGCCTAGAGCAAACGGGATATGCACTGGATACCCTCACGCTTCCTGAATCGAATCCGTGGAACAGTTGGTTTCGAACATCAGCGCTCGATTTCTTTCCTGATGGTCGCATGGCGTTATCGACATATGGAGGTGACCTGTGGATTGCCTCTGGTATCGACCTTGAACTAACCGACATTCGTTGGAAGCGATTCGCTGCGGGCCTGTATGAACCCTTTGGAGTGAAAGTTGTTGACAACCATGTCTTTGTCACCTGCAAAGACCGTGTAGTAAAACTGCACGACCTGAACCAGGACGGTGAAGCAGATTTCCATGAAAATTTCAGTGCGGACACGGATGTATCAGCCAACTTCCATGCCTTCAACTTTGATCTTCAAACAGACAAGGCAGGAAACTTCTACTACAGCAAGAGCGGGCATGGTGCGGATTCCACACTGCCAGGTGCAGTCATCAAGATATCCCCCGACGGTAAACAGCGGGAAGTTTTCTGCACAGGCTTTCGCACACCCAATGGCATGGGGATGCTTCCTGATGGACGACCAACAGCGAGCGACAATCAAGGGCAGTGGACCCCAGCATCGAAAGTCAGCCTGCTAAGGCCCAATGGTTTTTATGGTTGGGTTCAAACGTATTCCATTCCCGGCATGTGGGAACCAGGTGGTGGAACCATTGACATAAAAAAGGTTGTGCCACCGTCATCATTTGACCCTCCGCTTGTCTGGATGCCACAGGATTTCGATAATTCATCAGGTGGACAACTTTGGGTCGATGATGACCGCTGGGGCCCCTTGTCCGGCCACCTACTTCACACAAGCTTTGGAAAAGGCTGGATGTCGTACTTGATGATTCAGGACGTCGAAGGCCGTAGCCAGGCAGCAATTGCAAAAATCCCCTTTGACTTTCGCACCGGAATCATGCGTGCCCGAGTGAATCCCATGGACGGACAAGTCTACGCAACTGGTCTGCAGGGCTGGAATGGCGGTGGACGTGCTGGTCTGCTGGACGGTGGCGTGCAACGCGTACGATATACTGGCAAGCCTTGGCCCATGGTCACCGACTGCAAGGTTGAGAAAGATGGGCTGTTGATCAAATTCAATTTCCCGCTCGACCCAAACAGTGCTACCACCGTTGGATCATATACAGCCGCACAATGGAATTATCATTGGCGAAGCAACTATGGATCTGATCGTTATTCGCCGCTGACCGACAAACCAGGGACCGAGCCCCTCAAGATTGAATCCGTCACCCTGGGATCAGACGGGAGGAGCGTGAAGCTGAACATCCGTGAAATGATTCCTGTCGATCAAGCTCATATCACAATCAGACTGAAAGCAGCGAACGGAACTGCTTTCGCCGATGAAATTTACTGGACCATCAACCACGTCCCAACTCAGTAAAAAGCCAATACGGCATCGCTAACCAAGTTGCTATCAGTCCCCGCAAATGCTTGATAGAGACTTTGATCGTTCCGAGATGGTCCGACCCTCCCTGCCTACGAAGGTGAACACCGTGCCAACCCCTACCAATCGCCGAAACTTCCTGTCCACGACCACACGTGCAGCTGCAGCACTCCCGATCATCGCAGGCCCTTTGATCCTGAAAGCCGATGACAAATCTGGCACGAAAGACCCTCTTGTCGGATCAGGAGAACACACCTACCGAGTCATTCACAACTGGGGGCGTAACAGCTTGCCTTCGACTCACGATTATGGCAATGCATCGCATGGCGTCAGCGTCGACAGACAAGGGTATGTGTACATCACACACACAGGTACGCCTGATTCAGTTTACGTATTTGACCCTGATGGTAGATTCGTCAAAAGCCTTGCTGGATTTCATAGTGTCACCAAGGGCGACTCATCTACGTCCAGTGGGCATGGAATCGACATTCGAACTGAAGGTAACGAAGAGTTCATTTACCTATCAGCTTCCTATGCGAAAAAATCATTCGCCAAGATGTCGCTCAAAGGCGAACTTGTATGGACACGGGATCGCGACCAGATTTTTGAACATGCAGGATTCGCCGGAAAGAAACTTGGGTTTCGCCCCACAAACATCAGCTTCCGCCCCGACGGTGGCTACTACCTCGGTGATGGTTACGGTAGCGCGTATCTGTATCACTACGACGCTCAGGACAATTTCATCAAAGCGATTGGGGGCTTCGGGCAGCAGGATGGTCAGTTCCGCACACCTCACGGCCAATGGCTTGACACGAGGGACGGTACCCCAAAACTAGTGGTCGCTGACCGTGCCAACTCAAGACTCCAGTGGTTCGACATGAATGGTAAACACCTGCGTACCCAAGACGGCTTCCTGTTTCCAGCTGACATTGATAGCCAAGGCGATCTACTGCTGATACCTGACTTACACGCCCGAATTACGATTTTAGGGCCGACCAACGAACCTTTAGCACAACTGGGGGACGATGAAGCCTGGCGCAACAGAGTGCTCGACAAAAAAGAATCAATGCGAACCAGCCCCAAGAAATGGATTCCCGGAAAATTCGTCCACCCTCATGACGCATGCTTTGATGCCGAGGGTAATATTTTGGTAACGGAATGGGTTCGTGGAGGACGCGTCAGCAAGTTAGTAAAGGTTTGAGTGATGATCGCCAAAACGCCCCACAAATTACAATTTGCATGTGGGCGGTAACGAGTTCTCGAGCATCAACCTGATGACCGCAGTAATTCCAAAGAAAAAATGCCGGATGAATGCCCATCACTGAATCGAACGTTGTAGGCGTAAGCCCCAACAGGCTTCATTCCAGTGATCGTCAAAGGCTGAGCCTCAGCGGCACTCAGCACAGGCAGACCAGCAAGCTTAGCTCCACCGGTCTCTTGTTTCGTCTTCTCACCCCGTCGTTTTTCTCGGCATGTCGCGCACGGACACGCCTTGCGCAACTGCATGGCCGTCCACTTTGTTTCCACACCGTCGCTCCAACTGATCGTAACCACTGAATTCTCATCGCGGCCCAAACCGACCGGCACAACACCGGCGGGCAGACTCACTTGGGGCTCATTAAAAACGGGCTCAGTCATTTTGTGATCACGTTCTTTCTTCAAAATCCAAGGGACAGCTACAACTTCATCGCCTGCGTTTACATCTTACGATGATCGACTAGTCGCTTGGCTTTGGCTTCAAATTGGGGCAAGGTTCCTGCAGCGACAGCCTCGACGCTGACTCGCATCGCCAATCGGTCACGGACCAGGTCAGAAAGCTTGGCAACACTCACCTCATCGGCTTCCAATTGGATCGCGAGCTGATCCATCTCGTCAACACGGGTCGCAATCATTCGAAATTCTGCCAGAGGTGCAACTTCCCTCACCATGGACTCAATGCTGCTGGGAAACACATTGACCCCGCGAATCACCATCATGTCGTCGACCCGACCGAGAACTCCACCCTCAAGAAACAGAAAGCCACATGCCTGATCATGATTCCGATATCCACGGACGATATCTCCCGTCCGATAGCGAATCACCGGCCCTCCGAACCTTCCCAAGCTTGTCAGCACCAACTCTGCTTGCTCGCCGTCCTCCACCTCAATTCCCTGTGGATGCTCATCATCGAATCGCAGTAGCTCGGCGATAAATTCGTCTTCGATCACGTGTATCCCCGTACCTGCAGGGTTTCCGAATCCCCACGCCCCAACTTCACTCGCCCCGGTGTGGTCTACCACCTTGGCCCCCCACAATGCTTCCAAGCGATCACGGACACTCGGTGTGGAGCCCCCCGGTTCGCCGGCAACAATGATGCGTCGGATGGCAGTTCTCGTCAGGTCGATGCCATGCTTATCAGCCACCGCACTCAGGTGCAGCGCATAGGTAGGAGTGCAACACAGCACCGAGCAGCGATGATCAAAAATCATCTGAATCCGCTGCTGACTTGTCATCCCACCACCGGGAACCACCGTTGTACCACGTCGCACCAACGCGTCATTGGCCGTCCAGAAGCCAATGAAAGGGCCAAAGGAAAACGCCATCATCGCGACATCATCCCGTTGGACCTCGGCTGCATCGAGCACGTAATCCCAGCAAGTCAGCCACCAAGCCCAGTCTGATGGGGTGTCCAGCACTGTCATCGGAAAACCCTTTGTTCCACTCGTCTGGTGCAGGCGAGTGTAATCGGTTCTCGGTAAATCAAAGATCAGCGCGGGATGGCCCGCTGCTTCTCCTAGCACTTGATCCTTTGTCAGTAACGGCAGGGAAGACAGATCTCCCAACGACTCCAAAGGAGAGCAATTACGTGCATGGTGCCTGACATAAAACGAGCGATCCTGAACCTCCAGCAACAATTCATTGAGCCGCTGTAATTGCATCGACTCCATCCGGTGCCGAGAGAAAGGACGCTGCTGTGAAGATTTGCTAGTCACGTGAAAAAGTCAGGCCTTAGTGAAAAAACACAAATGAAGAAATCGTGAAGCTGATTGCAGCAATCACTTTACCAAAGCGAGGCCAACAGATGTTTCCTCTACCAGAAAGCCCTTCTTTAGGGGCAGTTTCAGCGCAGTAGACACATCCCGGTACGCACCTGCCGAAAATCTGAAATGAGTAGGAATGATGAAGAGTTTTCGATGACTCGAAATACAGGTTGCAAACCGTTCCAAGCTTGCCAATTATCTCCCCGCAGACCAAGCATTTGCGTTGCGATGGATGTCCGACAGCACGCTCACAAGTCATCAAAAGCAAATGACCTCATTTACTATTCATGATTTCATTTTCATACAACGAATAACCATGAAGTTGCCCCTCACTAAACCGACTGGTAGTAACGCAAAAGCGTCGATACTTTTCTTCCGACACACACCTGCCAATCGCAATGCTTTCACACTAGTTGAGATGCTTGTCGTCATCTCCATCATTGGCACGCTCGCCGCTCTGCTGTTACCTGCAATTTCGAGGGCCCGTGAATCAGCTCGGGGAGTCGAATGCAAAAATAATTTAAAACAGTTTGGCGTTGCATTTATCGCTCGCACCACCACCATGCCTAACGGCAGTTTCTGTTCCGGTGCATTCGATTTCGAACGCGACGGAATACCAACCGAAATTGGCTGGGTCTCAGATGCCGTTTCGAGGAATCTGATCGCCAGCGAAATGCTCTGCCCTAGCAGTTCAAACACTGCATCAAAAGCGATTGAGCAAATACTTTCGGCCCCCTCGAACAGCTTTGCGAAAACCAACTGCGTGGACCGACTCGGTACAGCTAGTTTCCTCAACGAGATGGGGCAAACCGTCAAGAACATCTCCCGCACCGTTCTCGACAACAACCTTCCTCCCGGCTCAGGAGCGAGAGCTGAGTTGATATCAAAAAAGATGCTAAAAGACGGCTTCAACACCAACTATGCGGCGACATGGTTTTTCGTCAGATCAGGCTATCGGCTCGGCCCAGACGGCAATCCACGCAAGAATGATCCTGATTGTCCAAACACAGATCCCAAAGGAAAAAACCTGACGATTGGCCCCTTAACAACGCGACTTTTGGATAGCGGCCAAGCAGCCGCACACACTGTTCCTCTGCTTTGTGATGCCTCGGCAACTGGGCAACTCAGCGCTGGCGTGGGCAACCTGACTTCAGGTTCGTTTTACTCCCTTTCGATCGTCGGCGCGCCAATCCGCAGTCGCCTTCTTGTTGACGAAAGTGGGGATGGCATTCGCAACATCGACACCTCAGCAAGCTTTCTGAAGCAACCCACCTTCAACGGTGTGCCCAAGAACGGTGCCTCCGGCTGGTTAAAGACTTGGAATTTTGACACACGTCAAGATTACCGTGGCATGGCACCACTTCATCAAGGCACCGTAAACGTTCTGATGGCAGACGGCTCTGTCAAAGTCCTGACTGACATTAACAACGACGGATTCATCAACAACGGTTTCGACACAGACCCCGGTAAAACGATGAACTTTTGGACTTCTTCTGAGCCTGAAGTCGAAACCCTGAAACTCGCAAGTTTCTACTCCTTACTTTCAAAAGGAGAACAGAACTGACGAGCATCCCTGACGCGTTTTTTTCGTGAACACATACAACTCTCGTCGTCCCGCTTTTACAAGGAGAACCCACGACCTAACCAAAAGTCACTATGAGTGAACAATTGCGGTACGCGTCAAAATGATCGCGTACACAGGAGGTTGCAAAGCAACCCAATAACTTTCAGGCAACTGAATGATTCGACACATACGTTTTCTGTTCAACAGCAGATGTGTGTATTTAGATCCCAAATCAAATCCAACGTCACAACGACGTGAGTGATGCTTCAGTCACCTCTGATTGCGGCGATGCTCCCCATGGCTATGAACGGGGACATAACTCACGCTTTCACATTTAAAAATCCTCGTCGGTCATGACTGTCAATTCAGTCCAAAGATAAAGGAACACTCAATGTTACGAACCCGATACTCCGGCTTCACCCTGATCGAACTCTTGGTGGTTATCTCGATCATCGCCCTTTTGGCTGCACTCTTGCTACCTGCCATCACGTCAGCCCGCGAAGCCGCTCGTTCAGCTCAGTGCCAAGGGAACCTCAAGAACATCGGCGTTGGGCTCATTCGTTACAGCACGACCAGCCCGACTGGAGCTTACTGCTCAGGTGCATCAGACTTCCGTCGCGACGGCTGCATGGATACGTACGGGTGGGTTGCTGACATTGTCAATAACGGCAATGGAAACATGAACGAGTCACTTGACCCCAGCAATCCTCTTAGAGGTTCTGAGAAACTGAATGACTTATTAGGAAGAGACACCACCGATGCCAAAGACGGGGCTCCGTTGTCGCGTCTTTCCACGGGCGTCTGTGGCCAAAACCAGTGGGCAGGAGTTACTGGGAACGGCAGCACAGGCACGTTTGGCAACACCGACCCCAACGGGGCGGAGCGAGCCGAATTGGTTTCGCGGCACTTCATTACGAATGGCTACAACACCAACTACGCAGCCAGTTGGCACTTAGTCCGAGGGATGGTTCGCACAACTTTCGACAACAACACCACTCCCATTTCCCTAACCACCGCCGCAACCGGTGGATTCAAGGGACTCAGTGGCACAACCGGGCCGTTACGCGAGCCGACTCTATCGAAATCTCGCATTTCAAGTAGCAACGTTGGCTTCATCGGCTGTGCGTCACCTGGCGACATCGATGAAGCAATCCTCTCGCAGACCATTGGCCACAGTGCCAATGGCCGCTGGAGTAAGGGAACAGACGACTCAGTCGAATACATCGCAGCTGGTTCTTTGCTGACCGAAGCTTTCAATGACGGGCCAGCGTACGTTGACCCAAATTCCTCTAACAAGGAAATCAACCTGATCGGCAACGGAGCAAACTTGATGGTCCAGATTGCCTGCGAACGGGCCAAGCCAACCACAGCATCCTGTGCTTCGCCGACTGGCGCCGGCAGCGGCAACAACCTTTACCTGCAGGACACCCGCGACTGGTATGCAATCCACAAAGGCTCTTGCAACATTTTAATGGCAGATGGCAGCGTCAAGTCATTTCAGGATCTGAATGGTGACGGCTTCTTGAATCCCGGGTTCAACGTCGCAGACAACATGACCGAACTCGAGGTTAGTGGAGTTGGCTACGCTGACAATCGACAGGAGATGCGCAACGACCAATTCTTCGGTGGAATCTTCATTGACGACGCCTACTTCAAAGGCGCGTTCGAGTGAGCATTAGCTCGCAGCAATAGATGAATGAAACGTAACAAATTTCATTTACCGCCCACAAACCCCTTGCAGACCAGATTCTGCGAGGGTGTTTCTAACACAAACCCATCTTTGCAAGAGCAACATTACTCATGAGCCCAGCAACAAAACGCACACTGGCCATCATTGGTGGCTTGGTGGCTATGGTCACCTTCGCCTCGGGAGCATCGCTGAGTGTGCAGTACAAACCCTACGGTATTCCTGATGTGTTGCGAGCAGAATATGAGGAACAAGTCCGCAAGATAAGGGAACGCGAATACCTGTTCAAAAACGCTGCACAATTCAGCGAAGCAATTGCTCACGTGCCAAAAACAACCTTCGACTTTGGCATGATTGCACCACGCACAACCGCATCTCACCAATTCGCGATCCACAACAGGGGAACGGCCCCGTTGGCGTTAACCGTGGGAACGACAACTTGCAAGTGCACAGCAGGCAAATTGGGAGCGAGCCTCGTACAACCCGGCGAACAAACCACCATCGAACTATCCTGGAATACTGGCAGCAAAGTAAATGACTATGAACAAGCGGCTGTCCTGCTAACCAATGACCCCACATCGCCACGGATAGAACTCAAGGTCAGAGGCCAAGTCATGGGTGAACTGTTGACACCCGATACGGTCAGTTTTCCCCAGACAGATTTTGCTGAGACATCCCACGCACGCTTCGTTGTCTACAGTCAAGCGTGGCAAACCTTCACTGTCGAATCCATCGCGTGCGAAGCAGAAGGGTTCACGTGGTACGCCGAAACCATCGACACCAGCGACCCACGAGTGGTTGGTAAGCAAGCATCATTCGCAGTGGAAATCCATGCCTTCGCAACTCCACTCGAGCAAAGTCGTTTCTCCGGCAACATGGAAATACAGGTTCGGTCCCACGACCCAAACAAAACGGTGCTTCGCACAGTCTCTTACACAGGGAAAACACGTGCACCAGTAAGTTTTTACAGCCGTGACATTCACTTTCAAGATGGCCTCGACATTGGAACGTTGTCCAACAATAAGTCACATCAGTTCAACCTCGTCGTACGAACCAACGGCGACACTTCAAGACACATTGAAGTGCTCGACGTGCAGCCAAAGACAATCAAGGCGTTCCTGACACCGCTAAAAAACAAGGGCAACTACAGGCTCAGACTAGTGATCGCTCAAAGAAGCCCAACGTCCATTTTCAACCTTCCCCAACAGCATGGCTATGTACAAGTTGGCGACCCCTCAGACATAGACAACTTCTCAAACTGGTTTCCAATCCACGGTGCTGTTGTAGATCTAAGCAAATAACCCATAAGCTGAACCAGACCTGACACTGACACCTATGAAAACAGCACAAGACACTATCCAGGCATCAACCCAGATCTGTGGTGACTGCGAGACAAAAAACACGACCGACGCGAAATTCTGCGAAGGCTGCGGGCACCATCTCTCAGAACCCTGCAGCGACTGCGGCAACACCGTCGCGCTCACTCAAAAGTTCTGCGGAAAATGTGGTTGCAACTTAGCCCAGATAACCAAGCTCCGATATCAACAATACGTAAACAAACTCACTGACGCGTTGAAGCAGACAAAACTGCATGAGTACGAAAATGCCATTGCTTTGCTTGAAAATATTTGGAAGCTCACCGACTATCGTTTTCGCTCTATCTCCAAAAAAGCAACTGTGGCGATGGAGAAAATCGAATGTCTGCGCATTGATGCTGCGAAGGACACTACAAAAAACATCAAACTGGCCAAAGCCGCCGCCGCACGGGATGACGATTCAACCGTTGTCAGCCTCCTAAAAAATGTGCCCAAGGCACTGCGGGACGCCGATACCGAAAAAACACTTCTGCAAGCGACGCGACGCCTCGAAGAAAAACGGACCCTTCAAAATGCGCTTCGAAAGGGACTCACGGACAAGAACTGGCGCGTTGTTGGTGATTTACTGGAACAACTGATCACGAACTCGCCCAACGAAGTGCAATACCAAGAGCTCGCTCAAAAGGTAAGCGAAAGACTGGTCAAGCATGCGAAACGCAGTGCAGCAAAGGCTGACTTTTGCTCAGCCGTTGAATCACTCAAATCAATCCCGGCTCACGCTTCGACACCAGAAATAGCGCAACTGAGCACTTGGGTCAGTAAACTTCGTTGGTGTGCCGACCAGGTAAAAAACGAACCCTTCGCGACAACGGCACTACAGTACATGGCTCACGCGGTTGCGAAATCAGCTTCAAAATGTGAAGTGGCAGCCGCAGAATCCACGGAACTGTCATCACGGATCAAAGCAAAACAAACTACCGGCCGCTGCCCACTGCCACGGTGGAAAGCAACTAACGAATGCTGGCTGGGAGGAGAAGTTTCTTTACTGGGCCTACCGCAAGCACAAGGCCTCGGAAAGCACGAAGCATTGCGAGAAAAGCCAGGGCAATTCAACATTGCGATAGGCCTCGCGTTACAAGGCTTGGGACACGGGCGTATCAAGGGCCAGTTTGCTAACCCAAAGAAGAAACTACTTGGTTCCCGCCGAAAGAAGACAAGTCGTTGCTGGGGGTTGGATATTGGCTCAGCAACCATCAAGGCAGTTTTATTAAACGACGATGGTGGCAGAATCACAATAACCGACTCCTTTTTTGAAGAATTACCCACGCCTAGTTGCAGAAAATCCACAAGCGAGAACACGCAATCCACCTTGCTGCTACCAACCTTGATGAAATTCGCCAGAGAGAAAAACGCAAGTGAAACCTGTATTTGGGCAGGATTCCCAGCTAGTGAAATAGTGACACACTTTGTTTCGATTCCAACACTTAAAGAGAAACTGACTCAGCAGATCATTGAAACCGAGTTGGCCCAAAAAGTCCCATTACCAAGAACCGAAATAGAAGTCGTTCAATGGATTGGGACCCCCGATCCTGAAAACAGCAAAGGCAGACCAGCAACTCTTTCAATTGCCAGAAAGCAATCTCTTAATGAGTACAGCGACATGTTAGACATGGCGGGAATCGCCATATCAGGTTTGCAATGTAATTCGCTGGCATTGCTGAACTTTGCAGAGTTCGAGTTCCCAGAGTTACGGCAAAGCGAACCAGCGACACCAAGTACGGCGGAACGTGCCATCGCTTTCCTAGACTGCGGTGCTTCAGCAACGACGCTGCTAGTGGCATCAAATCAAACCCATTGGTTTTGCACGATGGAAACAGGAAGTGAAGCATTGAACTCGTTGATTGCTCGACAAGCGAAGGTAACTGTTACAGAGGCAGAAAAATTAAAACGCAACCCTGCCTTCCTTGCCGACCCTGCAGAAGATTATGCAGGAGTAGAGCAAAGCTTCTTGGTAAGTCGCGCCAGACTTGAGACGGCGGTGCGGGACATGCAGAGCAGAAACGAGCAACTCGAAATTTCATCAACTTGGTGCATGGGCGGTGGCAGCCTGACTCACCAGTGGATCCGTCTCGTGACGACACAGGAACGATCATCATGATTAATTTTTTCGACCGTTGCTTAAATCTTCGTTTTGCAGACCCAACCCCGCTCATCTGGGTAATTGTCTGTTGCACCCTGACTGGCTGTGGTGCAAGCCAGGAAGAAATGCTGATACGCGCGGCCCAACGGCGACGAGCACCTGATCGCTCAGAAGCAGATTCAGCCAAGAACACAAAAACAGACCAACCACGGGCACCTTTACCCGGCACCCAACAGAACACTGCTGACCAGAAGGCGAAACAATCTTCCGATTTCACGTCCACCGCAGGCTCAAAGCCCAAGCTACCCTCCTCAGCAACTTCGACACCCCCGCACAGCGAAGCGACCTTTTCCATAAGCCCGATCGAAAAGCGTCAGCCAAATGCTGCTCTCAGCGAGAATGCGAGGCGTAAGATTTCACAACGCAACATCCTGACTTTGGCAACTGGATTGCGACGGCACTTCGCAGACACCAAGAGGCTGCCGCGGTCCTACACATGCAATTCCGACAATCTACCAACACTCTCGTGGCGAGTTGCTTTGTTGCCATACCTAGGCCACGAAGACTTGCACGAAAAATTTGATTTCACAAAACCATGGAATGTCGAGCCGAACAAGTCACTTCTGAAATATATTCCCGACGCATTTGTTTCACCGGAGCGTTTCGACACCAACACGAATTACCTGCTCCCAACTGGCAAGCACTTCATCTTTGGCGAGAATCGCGTTCCACGCGAAAAAACCATCGAGGATGGTATGGGAAACACAATCATGCTGTTCGAGGTCAACGATGAACTGGCAGTACCATGGACCAAGCCAATGGACCTAAAAGCGGACAACATCGCGGAACTGTCCGCAGCCATTGGCGGCGTCCGAAACGATGGCACCTTTGCTGCATGGGCCAGCGGACAGCCCGTACTACTGTCGAACACGCTTACGAGCGAAGAAATCTTTCACGCCACGACGCACGAAAGCGGCGAAGCATTCCGGGCAGGTGACATCCACTGTGATATACCTCTCAAAGCCCAAGCTAAATCCAATTCGTCCGAGCCCTTATCACACGGTGATGATACTTTTAATCAGAAGCGGATTGCCACGTCAGTGAGACAAAACGTTCCCAGTGAGGATGACATTTCGGGTGCACAGAAAAAGCTCAGAAACATCTATGTAAAGAAACTGCGCGACGCCAAAGAAGACTCAGACAAGACCAAACTTGCACGGTCGATGCTATCCGATGCAGCAAAGTCTCAATCGGACCCGGTTGGAACCTATGTCATGCAAACAGCAGCCATGCGACTGGCCCTTGAAACAGTCGACATCGATCTATTACTGGCTGCGATCGATCAACGCATTGCCAGATTTGATGTTGACCCCTATTTAGAACACCTCAATTGGCTGCAGCAGATCTCAGCGAGCAGGCTCAAGCCCAGAACAACGACACTTGGAAATAAAAAACTTTCCGAGCGGGCTCTTATAGTGGCGTACATCGGAATCATGGAAAATGATTTTTCTCAAGCAGAACAAGTTATTGGGATAGCGTATCAATTTACGAGTAAAAAAAAGGATGACCTGATTCCCCGCCTCATGAATAAACTGAGAGTTTCGCTGTCCGCTGCCGAAAACAGATTCAAAGAGGCACTGTCTGACCTTGATACTTATCGCAAAAACCCCGACGACGCAGAAGCGGCAACCAAGTTCGGGATGTTTCTATGCTTTACAAAAGGAGACTGGGATACCGGGCTGGCGTTGCTCAACAAAAGCGAAAACAAAGTGCTACAGGAAATTGCCCATAAAGATCAACAAACGGCAGCCAATTCTACCGCACTAGAACATGCCGCTCTTGCCGACATGTGGTGGGATCTCGGTGAACGCGCCAAGTCGCTGTCACATCGACGCCCATGTAGAGAAAGAGCCCTGCACTGGTATTTACAAGCCTACCAGCAACTACCCGATTCACTTGATCGTATTCACGTAAAGAGTCGCATCGAAGGAATTGATTCACTGGAAGTGGGAAGCCTAGTCGCTCTGTCCCAGCAACTGGCTCGTGTCATGAGGTTCGAACTTTCGAACCCCCGTTCGCAATTAACGGCAACCGTGCGGTCGCAGCAAACCAACGATGATGACTGATTTCAGACCAAGACCACGGGATGCCTTTATGCTGAAACGAAACCAATCTTCTTGAAAGGTGATGGGTCGGCTGGTATTCAGACGCATGCTGGTACGAGCAATCAAATCAGTCTTACGATTCAGCCCAAACGTTCTCCCAGACTGTCATGCGGAAGGTCGGTCATGCGAAAAGCAAAGGCTTGTGATCCAACGCCGCGCTGGGTAAGTTCTCGGCACATTGAATTTAGAGACCTTGCCAGGAATTGTTCATGAGTTCCGCGGAGCCTAACCAAGCAGATGACCAGTTCCCGACCTCTGGCCGGGTTGCTGCATTTGACTACGGCACGGTACGCATTGGAATTGCCGTCTGCGACCCGGACAGGATCCTAGCCAGCCCACTTGAGGTGTATCCAGCAACGAACTGGCGAAACGACGGCGATTACTTTCGATCTCTGGTCAAGTCAGAGAGAATCGTGGGTATCGTCGTCGGCCTTCCCATTCACTGCGATGGTGGGGAAAGCGAGAAAAGCAAGGAAGCAAGAGAATTTGCAAAGTGGTTAGCTGCGGAGACTTTGCTGCCAGTACGAATGTTCGATGAGCGATTTACCACAGCGGACGCAAATCGACGGATCGGCGGAAATTTCACCAGAGCGAAGAAAAAACAGCGCGTCGACGCGATCGCGGCATTCGTGTTGCTTGAGTCGTTCATCGAAGCCTGTCGTTACCGACAAGCCGTGGCTGGCGAAGCCCTCAACGCTGAGCCCAATGGCGGCGAAAGCCTAGACGCGTGAACGACAGGTAGCAAACATAAGCCTCTGTCGCACGTCCCAAATCAATCTTCCGCTCGCCAAACTCAGATCCTAGGCAGCGGTATCACCCACCAATTTGTCCATCAGATCTGCGAATCGCTCTTCTGCTTCCCGGCGACGGCGAACTTTCTCACCTACGCTCCAACCGGACCTGATACGCATCACGCGGCGTGAGATTTCGGCATCCGAGGGAAGCGTCTCATTTTGAGTCACTGCGGTTCGTTCCGAGACGCTGTTTTGGTTCGTTAATGTCAACATGATAGGATTCCTCCTGAAAGAACTCGCCCTAAAGTGGGGCATCTTGCTACTCAGCCACATTGGCTTTGCTGAATGTCCTTACGGAGCAACCAGCGTGCCAATCGGCAGAATCGACACGATCGATTCCTTATTGTACGCGTCGAAACCGCTATTAAGCCGCATAAATTCTTTCAAAAAGGCTTTTCGGCCATTTCTCAGCCTCAGTTGCCTGCGCTCTTTCTGAGACAGCTTTCAAAGCTTTGCAAATCTTGCAATTCCTGAGCTGGCAGCAACAAGACCTCATGTTCGGCGACTTCGTCGCCCAAAATTGCAGTGCGGACCACCTCCCACGTTTTGATCCCACAGTTTCCACGCAAATCGCAGTACTGCAGCTGTCCTGCCGCATCGTAAAGCATGCCAAAGACTTGCTCGCGCCCCGTTTCGCGACTGAGTACAAAAGAACCATCTGGCTCGAAATAGAGCGTATCCAGCTGCTTTAAGCGTGACTCGACTGTTTCAAAGCTGGCTGCCAACGGTCCTTTGCCAGCCCCATAAAGATACAGGTGAAATGAGATCATTTGAATTGCGTGAAACTGTAAACGAGTGTGTGAAACGGGAAACGGGGTAGCTGGCGGTCTGCTGACTAAGAAAGCAACGTTGACGTCTATAGGCTGCTTTTCATAGCGTCCCTCACGGGTCAGGTGTTCAGGCGCGTGCCAAAATTCTGCAATCACAGAAACACCCCCAAGTCCGCAAGCGGTGTTTTGATGGTCGATCACCATTAATACCATTCAAAACAATGCTTCACCGATGACCATGGAAGCATCCGTTGCTTTACTTCTGCCAACATAACCGACGCTCCCTGCGTTTCCACTTGGCAACGCTGCTTTTGATCGTCTGCTGCTACGCTTTAGAACCGCAAACAGCGAGTGGTCAGAACAATGATGAATCGCTGGTAGAACTGAATTTGACCGGCACAGTGAGTTTGCCGCGTCTGGTTGAAGCCGTATCGAAACAAATGGATGAGCGTTTTCTATACAGCGCGAATCTCGCCAACCGGCAGGTCACCATCTACACTCCCGCCAAACTTCCCAAAAGTGCACTGCCTGCTTTGCTTGGCAGCCTACTGAAAGGCGAGAACCTGGCTGTTGTTGACTCGGATGTCGCTGGCTGGAAGCGGATTGTCGATTTTGCCGACATGGTTCCCTATGCCACTGCTGGCGACTCAACCGAAGTCCTCGCCAAAGACGGGCCTGCTGCTCCGGTCACGCAGGTGATCCCAATCAAGAACGCAAACATCACGAACATGGCTCAATCGTTGCGGCCTTTTCTTTCCAAGGGAGCAAATTTTCTGGTGCTGCCAGAAAACCGCCTGATCATCGTGACAGACTACGCTCAAAATGTACAAACGATTGTGGAGCTGCTGAAGTTGATCGATGCTCCTGCTGGACAGGCGACGATTGATTTTTATGAAGTGAAGCACCGTAACCCCGGTGTATTGATCCAACAGGCAGAGGCTTTGATCCTCAAGTCAGCTGACGGCAAAGGCAATCAAAATGTGAAGCTGTTCAATGACAGTTCTGACCGTCGAATCGTGGTCGCTGGTGACTCGAGCGAGGTCACTCGAGTCCTGCAATTGTTAAAGCAACTAGATACAGGGATGGGTTTTCAGACCCGCGTTTACCGTTTGCGCCACATTGCAGCGGATCGGGTCCGAAAACTAGTTCTGGGTTTGGTCAGCCAAGCTGATGCTGAAAGTGCTATCGAAACCACAGTCGATCCCGATGGTAATTTGTTGATCGTGCGGGCGGCTCCAGAAATTCAGCAACAGGTTGAAATGTTGATCCGCGAATTGGACCAACCCGTCGATTCCAACGAGAGCCCGATCCAGTTTTACAAGCTAAAAAACGCCAAAGCGGTCGAAGTGCTTTATTCACTACTTGCTTTGCAACAAGCCGCCGGCAGCGGCCAAGTCTCGCAAGCAAGTGGATTTGACACAACCATTGCCTCAGAAGGAAATGGCTTCACAGGTCTGGCTCCAGCATTTGGAATGAGCGGTGGGAATCGCCAATCAGCTTTTGGAGGTGCCTTTCCAGTTTATCGCGGGCAAACGGGTGGTCGTGATATTCGCATGCCCTTCAACGACGGCAACACCGATAACTTTCCGACCACGGCATCGCAGAACGACAACGCAGCTTTGCGACCACTGATCGGCGGCGGCATGGAATTTAATTCTGTTGAAACAGCTAGCTTTAATGGTGGCCAGGTTGCGTCACTCCCCGGTGGAGCCCGAGTTTCCGCGGATGTCGCAACTAACAGTTTGATTGTTTATGCGCCATCAAATGTCCAGGGTCTTTACGAAAAGCTGATCAAATCGCTGGATCAGCGGCGTCCCCAAGTGATGATCGAAGCCGAAATTGTAGCAGTCAACACCAGTGGAAATTTCTCACTCGGCGTCGAGGTGTCCATGGGTGACCGAACCGGCGACACAAAACTCTTCAAGTTCAATTCATTTGGTCTCAGTGAGGTCGATGCATCAACCGGCATGCTAACCCCCAAGGGCTTTGCCGGTTTCAACGGGGTGTTGCTAGACCCCGAGGTTGCAGACGTGATCGTGAGTGCCATATCAAGCCACAATCGAGGCCGAGTACTCGCGTCACCCAAGATTCTTGTCAACGACAACCAAACGGGTACGCTTGAAAGTGTCGAAAGTTTTCCGTTCAACAGTGTGAACGTGATCAACACGGTTGGGTCACAAAGTTTGGGTGGCAATCAACAAGCAGGCACGATCATTACCGTCACCCCGCACATCAACGAAGACGACCATCTGCAGCTCGAATTTGATGTGGAATTCAGTTCCTTTGAAGGCGAGCAAATTTCCACAGGGGGTGACAATCCTGGGTTGCTTCCTCCACAAAGAAAAATTGATCGGGTAGGGAGCGTCGTTACCATTCCAGATGGGAAAACTGTCGTGGTTGGCGGGCTGAAACGCGGCTTCGCATCGGAGTCATTTTCGGGTGTACCATGGATCGAAAAGATCCCAGTGTTGCGTGAATTGACCAGTAAAACGTCAACTGAAGACAAGTGCACCTCGTTTTTTCTGTTCATTCGCCCAAAAATTCTTCGCGACTCTCAGTTCCGAGATCTGCAATACTTATCAAGTAACGATATCAGGGAAATGGAGATTCCTGCCAACGATCCCGTCAGCCGCCCCATGTTGATCCCATGCGTAAATCCGCCGACTCAACACCGAGCCCTGCCCTACAGCGGGCGATACCCGATGGCAGAGCCGATGCGGGCAATGCAACCAGTGGAAAGCACACTGCAGGAATAAGGGTGCCTGAAGATCCAATCTCACCTGACACCGGTGATCACACAGAATCCAACCTGAAGGATTCCACCGCTCCCAAGGCGCTTGCGAACAATCAGTCAAGGGTAATCCAAATTGGCACGGGCCATGATACGGATCACTTTCGCGATCAGAACGCCCAACTCAGCAACGGGCTAGGGGGAAAGCCACTGCAAGACTTGTCCCATTTGCACCCCTCAGTCGATTTTCTAAAACGCTTTGGTATCGCATATGCCCGAATGCATCGAGTCCTAGGATTCGAACACGAGTCTGGCATCGTGGTCGCAGTGTGTGATCGCAATGGCTACGATCACATTGACACCATCGGTCGCGCATGCAAAACCGACACTGAACCTTTACTGTCATCCGAACACGCCATCCTCAAAGCGATCAACTTGGCCTACGCTGACCGATCGAGTCAAGCGCAGCAAGTGATCGACACCATGGACGAGGAATCGCTTTTGCGTGACGTCAGTGCATTGGCAAGCCGAGAGGACCTACTTGACACTGAAGGGCGTGCCCCCATCATTCGACTCGTCAACCATCTGCTCTTTGACGCAGTCAAAGCAGGTGCATCAGATGTGCACATCCAGCCTTACGAAGACAGGGTTGTTGTTCGGCAAAGAATCGACGGGGTACTTTTTGACAGCTTTGAAATACCAAAGGCGGTTCAGGAAGAAGTTTTGACGAGGGTCAAGGTGCTGGGGCGAATGAACATCGCTGAAAAACGCCTTCCTCAAGATGGACGAGCAACGGTCCAACTGGGCGATCGCAATGTTGACTTGCGGATTGCTTCTCTACCGACGAGTCACAATGAGCGCATTGTGATCCGGTTGCTTGACAAAAGCGCCCGACTGTACACGCTTGGTGAACTGGGGATGCCACCTCATTACCTTCAGGCGTTTCGTCAATTGATCCAGCGTGATCATGGAATGATTCTGGTGACGGGACCGACAGGAAGTGGCAAAAGCACGACACTTTATGGTGCACTGCAGGAAATAGACTCGGTGGATCTGAACGTGCTGACCCTCGAAGACCCAATCGAATACCAACTGGACGGTATCAGCCAAACCCAAATCAATGAAAAAAAGGGAATGACTTTTGCATCAGGTATGCGCAGCGTTCTGCGTCAGGACCCTGACATCATCATGGTTGGTGAAGTTCGTGATGGAGAGACAGCTGTCATGGCCATCCAGGCGTCCCTGACAGGCCATCTCGTTTTCAGCACCCTGCACACCAACGATGCAGCGAGTGCTGTGACCAGATTGTTGGATTTGGGTATTGAGCCTTATCTAGTAAGCAGTTCGTTAGTCGCGTCACTCGCTCAGCGACTTGTCCGCCGTCTGTGCACCGCATGCAAACAGCCTGATCCAGCCAGCACCACCTCACTTGCGGCACCGCCATCGGCACTCCTCAAGGAACAGGGCATCGTACTTGCAGAGCTTCCAGGTGCATTCACGCCCGTGGGTTGCGAATTATGCAGAGGCACTGGTTTCCGCGGTCGAGTTGGCCTTTTTGAGTTGCTAGTCATGGATGACAAGTGCCGGGAACTCGTACAATCGCGTGGCAACGCATCACAAATTCGCGAGGCAGGAATGCAGGCGGGCATGCACTTGCTCGCCACCGATGGCTTACTGAAAGTGCATCAGGGAGTAACCACTCTCGATGAGGTGATGAGAGTAACAACACTCTAACCCTCAATGCCCCGATCCTTTGCTTCACAGCTGACTCCGCAGGGGGTGAATTCATTCGAGAAACCAACACGTGCAGACACCGACCTTAGCAATTAATCGATCACAACGTTATTCTCTTTAGATGGCAGTATTTCACTACACAGGGGTCAAATCGGACTCCACCGTTGTTCGCGGCACGATCTCAGCGGATACCCCCCGCCAGGCTCGTGATCAACTGCGAGGGGAGGGTGTTCGTGTAAAAAAAATCGATGAAGCACACACAACCTCAAGAACCAAGAAAGCTTCCTTATCACTTCCGCTGCGTTCAGTTCAGGTTCCATGGGCAACGGCGATTCATGAAATGGCCATGATGCTGCATGCAGGCATCCCCATTCTTGATGCACTGGACACGGTGGCTGAACAAAACCGAGGTCCGTTCCGTGTCGCGATGCTGAAGGTTCGTGATCGAGTTGCATCAGGCTCGTCGCTGGCTGGTGCTCTGGCTGAACAACCAAGGCTGTTCGATCCTGCCTCGATTCACATGGTCGAAGTGGGTGAGAACTCGGGAACTCTGGACGCTGTTCTTCAACAACTGGCACAATTCAAACGCAAGCAATTAACACTTCGAAATTCCGTAACCACAGCCTTGGTCTATCCCTTGTTCCTCGCTTGCTTCGGAACGGCAGCTGCCATATTTCTGATGACGTCCGTCTTGCCCCCACTGTTGGAGAATCTTGAAGAGACAATGGAGGTCCTACCGTGGCCCACTCAAATTGCAAAGTACCTTAGCAATCTACTTCTCGATTACGGTTGGCTGCTTGCCGCATTGGTGATTGGGATCCTATTGAGCGTGATTTCGATCCTTCGCACTGAGTGGGGGCAACTTTACTGGCATCAAAAGCTGCTAAAGTTGCCCATTCTGGGACCCATGACGGTCAAACAGGGGGTTTCTCGAATTGCAATGATCATTGCGACTCTTTCGCGAAGCGGTATCGAATTGACCAAAGCCGTAGAACTGGCAGAGCGTTCAACCTCGAATCGTGTATTCAAAAGTGCCTTGAAACAGTTTGGAGAACGTATCGCGGCGGGGGAAGATGTTTCTGATGCGTTAGCCAAGGATGGTGCTTTTCCCCCACTGGCAGTACGAGTTTTTTCGGTAGGACAGGAGTCTGGTAAGCTGGATGAGATGCTTTTCCAACTAGCAGATGATTATGATGAGCAAGTAGCCACTGCATCCGCACGGCTCACGGCACTACTGGAACCCGCATTAATCCTTGTCCTGGCCGCTGCGGTCGGCTTCCTTTTATTAGCAACGATCCTTCCTATTCTGGAGGCGGGAAATGTCATGTAAACACGCGTCTACCTACAAGACAAATCAGCGGCAGGCTTTTTCCCTGGTGGAACTGATCGTGGTGATGGTCATCTTGGGCATGCTTGCCGGATTGGTAGCGGTTCGAACCCGCGGCTACCTTATTTCATCCAAACAAAATGCAGCCAAGACGGAAATTGCTAACATCGTCAAAGCAGTAGAAACTTTTTATGCAGATCAAAGTCGTTACCCAACAACCGACGAAGGCATCAAAATCTTGTTGGCGCCAACCGATTCTTGGCCAGACGGTTTTCTAAACAAAGCTCCTCTCGACCCTTGGAAAAATCCATACGAATATGTAAGCCCTGGATCCTCTGAACCCTACGAAATCATCTGCTTGGGCGCTGATGGACGCGAGGGTGGCGAAGGTGAGAATCTGGATTTCACAAGTGAATCTCTGGGTGGCGAAGATGGGCGTCAATGAACGCAGGCAAGGATTCACGCTTCTGGAGCTGATGATTGTTTTCGCGATTCTAGGCCTGTTGGCTACGATTGCGATGACATCGTTGGCAAGCAGAGTTGGCGATTACAGATTCACCCAGGCAATGGAAATCATCGGACGTGTAGACGCCCACGCACGACGACAGGCAAGCACTCAGCGACAAACGGTTCGTACATCCGTTGCAAGCCTGACAAATGTGCTGCGGGTTGGAACCTCAGTAGATCCAAATACTCGATCCTTCAAATTACCAACCGGCATACGCATCGGGGAAACCAAGTTTCGACAGCAGACAATTCCAACCACTGATTTTGACATCCAATACAACGCATACGGAATCTCTCCTACTTACGCAATGAAAGTGGTGCAAGGCTCACACAGCCGATGGATCATTGTTCTGGGAACCAGCGGTCAAATCATTCAAACCAAAGAAGTGGGCGAGGTTGATGAAATCCTTTCGCTCTAGACAAAGATATGGCTTCACGCTGGTTGAAGTAGTCGTTGGCTTGACTCTGCTAGCGACGATCATTGTTTCATCTTTACTGGCATTCTCAAAGCATCAAAAACAGATCCGTCTGGCACGGTCCAAAATTGCTGCCGTGCAAATCGCAGATGACCTATTGAACCGCATGTCCGCGAGTCGCACCGGGATCCCTCCTGCGTCGAGTGGCCCCATTCAAGAACATCCAACGTGGTCTTGGCGAACAAGTGTGACTGCGGAAACACTCCGCGCCCCCATCGCCATGCAAATCATCAAGCTGCAAATCCTCGAGCGGGAAAACGAAGGCACGCTGAATCTGCTTGCATCAACCAGCGTGGTGAAGGCTATCGATCCATGAAAAATCGACAGCAGCAAGCTGGATTTACTTTGATTGAACTGGTCGCCTCGGCTGTCCTGACTTCGATAATGATGACCGCGATTCTCGGGATTGTTTGGTCAACACTGAAACAAACACAACAGCTGAAGAGAAACGCAACGCAGCAAGCTTCTTCCGTCACGTTAGCTCAAAACCTAAGAATCGACCTGCAAAACGCGAGAGGCATGCAGATCACCCCCGATGGAATCACGCTGCATGGCTTCTTGGCCCGTGACAATGCCAGTCGCAGCACCTCACTACGTGCTGGACGTGTTCGGTACGCTCTACGCAAAGTGAACAACAGGCGGATGCTGGCGAGAAAATCCGACGGTGGTCCATGGGAACCACTGTGGATCGATTTTGGAGCAATTTCAATCGAGCCACTCTCCTTCCGTGAAGCCGACGACGAAAATTTGCCGTTGGCCGAGACAGGCGGGCTTCCTGAAATTCCTGAATCCCTTCGAATCACTGTCCGAAGTGATGATGGCACGATTATCTGGAGGGAGATTGTCCAGCATCATGAAAATTAACTCAGGACCAAAGAACGTCTCAGCGACCATTCAAGTAAATCGCGCCCCGGGGCAAAAACGAAAACCACGTTCCGGTTATGTTCTGATAACGGTAATCGCTGTTTCTATTCTTATCATCACATGCCTCAGCTTGCTTGCACGTCAAAGTCTGAGTATGGGACTGAAGGCTGCGGACCAGGAACGAATGCTGCAAAAACGCTGGGGCTCATTGAGCCTGCAAAGAACTTTACTGGCGAATGCTGGACGTATCTTCGAACGACACGAAGAAAAAAACGAACGCCAGGGCAATGACACGACGCCAGTGATTCGAAGTAAGGTCGTTCTCGGTGGAGTCACCTTTGATCTACTTCTCGCGGATGAGGATGCCAAACTACCGTTGAACACGCTTTACCACCACATGGGTTTGAAGAAAACAGAAGATAGTATCAGTCGGGTCGCTGGATCCAACGTGACCCTCGCAACACGCCTGATTCCCGCAGTGGAACCAATGCAGATATCGAGGGAGAAGAAGCGTGTCTCCGTCTCGGATGACGAGGAAAACGAAGCTGTAGAAGATGTGCCAGATGCGTTTCGGAGCTGGGGAGAAGTGTTTGATCTAGCGACTCTGGGCAAGGGTGAGGGAAGTCAGCCTTCATTGCAAGCAAGCACAACAAACTTGACCTGTTGGGGAAGTGGACAACTCAATTTTCGCAGAGCCTCCGACGAAGCAAT
>Ga0315320_10000699_pt1 | contig 27632 bp, 25 predicted proteins | sample M140m21515metaG_FD_203458 | JGI IMG/M metagenome (GOLD analysis project Ga0315320, IMG submission 203458) | Ammonia-oxidizing marine archaeal communities from Monterey Bay, California, United States - M1 40m 21515 | ecosystem: Environmental > Aquatic > Marine > Coastal | place: USA: California... | reverse complement strand
GATACACGCAAGACCGCAACACATCCCAGCCCCCCAATAGTGGATAATTATAAAATTAAATTAATATATAAATTAAATGGTGTTTTTGAGATTTTTGGTCCTGAGTGGTTAGGGGAATTAAAACCCGCTCCGGAGTATATCCAGGTAGACGAGAGCGAAGTCACAAGAGCGAGAGCCAAGGCAATTTTCACGGCAAATAGAGCTTGGCACGGGACTGAGAAATTTATAATAAATCAAGATGATATTGATAAATTTTCAGAAGATGACGCGCAATATTTTTTAGAAGATTTTTGTAAAGCTGTTAATGCTCAACTAGAATTAGATAAACCACAACAGCCAAAGAAGCCTGTTCTCGCTCCTCCACCCGTGGATGATGGTGGTGCTGAAGAAGGAAAAGTTGGTGATGTACAAGAGAGTGGTCTACAAGAGAGTGGTCTACAAGAGAGTGGTCTACAAGAGAGCGGTGTACAAGAGAGTGGTCTACAAGAGAGTGGTGAAGGAGATAGTGGTGAAGCCGGTGATTTTGCAAAAGGAGATGAATTTCTCAAATGGCAACAAGATGATTTAAAACCAATACGTTATTGGAACCGTAAAGGTTCAAAAACATGGCCGCTAGGAGATAGAAATTATAGATTTATTGACAATGATTTTGAACCCAAATTGCTAGAAGGTGATAGTTCGATAACACGGGGTGGCAAGGTAATTCAAGACGCGTGGCTGATAAAAGAAAAGAAGAAAAGAGAAGCAGCGAAAAAAAGTAATCCATATGGAACAATTATAAATGAAAAATTTGGCGAATGGATTGGTGCAACTATAAAAAAAGCATATATGAATAAAAAATATAGTGTAGACGCTACAAAAGGTATAATAAAACCCAACACTACAGGATCTAATATTTATGAATCATTAATGGAAAAGGTCGGTATGTGGGGTTTCAGAAAATTAACGCCCAAAAAAAAGTTTATATACTATTTAGGATTACAACATCCTGAATTTTGGCGTGTAAAAATAGATGGAATTACAACTAGTATTCAATCAAGGTCAATGTATTATAACAATTTTTATCCTCATCAAAAAGAAATGAATAGACATAAAAAATTCATGTCTTGGGTATTCAGATATACTTTACCAGTTATAGTAAATAAGATACAAAATATTGATGTGGTTTTATTTACAAATGTGCCACGGGTGCCATTAATGGCAAAACTATCAAATGAACAATTACCAGAACAATTGAAAAAAAAATTACCAGAACACTTGGTCAATGATTTTGTAACTCATCATTCTAGTAATAAGTCGGATAAGCAAAGTATTGAATGTGATCATTGCAAGACATTTTATTTAAAGAAAAATATTGTCCCGGTTGGATTCAAAACAATGAATTCCGAGGCATCAATTGATCATGGAGTGCACGATGAATTTAATCTTAATGCTTTATGGGATAAATGGGACCCTCTAGTACAGGTTATAAATAGATTAAAAATGAAATATCAAAAGCATTTAACAAATGTCAAGAAAACAGCCCCTATAAATATTACTATAATCATACAGGAACAAATTCAAAAACAATTAAGAGATATTATGAATAAAGAGGACAAAACACTGACAGATGTATTACAAGGACTGGGTGCGGACTTTGTCGGAGAAAACGGTGGTATATTAGATGATGAGATTCATAGAATTGTTGTAACGGGGTTTGTACAACAAGAATACAAAAAATTAAAACTTGGACATGAAGAGGATTTAAAACGAATAGAAACAGAAAAACCAGAAGATATAATACTTTACAAAGACGATTATGTTCAAACCTTGTTGGCGGCGGGCGCGGGTGCCAAAGTTGGAGGTTTCCGAGCCTTTAGCGCTTTTTTTGAACAAGAAGAAGAAGATTTTGATAATATTATGAAAGCTTTTTCACAGGGAAAAACAGGTGAAGGAGTTATCGAACTAAAATTACAAACCGAGCTTTTCCCCGGATATCAACTTCCAGAAGCAGTTAGAGCTAGTTTAGACCAAAAAGATGAGGAGGGACCAACAGAAGAAGAAGAAGAACAACAAGTAAATCAATCAGAAGTAGCTCCAGTTATAGCAGATATGGTGGATGATGATGTTCCAGTAGCTCAACAGATAAAAGATACAAGACAGAAAGCCAACTTGTTGGTGGCTCAATTGAAAAATAAATTCAACGATATTCCAGACGTTAATGAAAGTGAATTAGATGCGTTGTTAGAAGACGAATTGGGAATTGTAGATCAGGGTAAAACCTGGAAAGATATTAAATCATCAGATCCAGATATTAACAGTTTGAGAGAAAAAATAGGTAAAAATATGGATGGTACATATAAAGTTGATGATGCTCATATAGCAGAACTAAAAAAAACTACACAAGAATTACAAACAATATCTAATAAACTAAAAATATTACGTTCAGGACAACCCATTGAATCAACCGTATCTACAGAAGAAGATGATGGCGACGATGAAGTACTTTTACAAACACCTGAAGATCAACGGCTTGCTGAACAAGAACGGCGTGCTGAACAAGGGGGTGAAGATGATCAGAGTGATGGTGAACAGAATGAAGAAGAACAACGAGATGACCCCGCTGATATTATTGACGATAGACAATCCACAAATTCTGGTCCAAGAAAAACGGTTGGTGTTGGTCCGGATGGACGACCAATAAACCCTGACTCTGTTGAAACAAAGGATGAGGATGTGGACGAATTAACTCCTGAACAAATAGCCGCGCGTGATGGTCCAATAAGAGAAGGTAGAGAAAGGGCAACAGCAGGAAGAGGAACAGGACCACCACCAGAAAGAATAGGAGACGAGGCAGCACTATCAGCACTAGCAGGAATGCCACCAGCACCGAGCCATTCAGCATTACCATCAGCACCTCCAGCAGGTAAAATACAAGAATTTCCTGAAAAAAAGAGATGGTTACATTTATATATTGAAGATAAACGCGTTGATCCTAATACCGGGGAAATATATCAACCAGATTTTATAGTTACTAAAAGTCCGTCTGATGATACATCAGAATGGGTAAGGCGTATGCAAACTAGTTTAAGAGGAGGTGGAAAAAGAAAAAGAAAAAGAAAATCTAAATCAAAAAAGAAAAGGAGAAGAAAATCTGGTTCAAAAAAGAAAAGAAAAAAGAGAAAGAGAAAAACATTAAAAAGAAAGAAAAGAAAAAGAACATTAAAAAAATAAATAATTAATTATGTATAACTAATTATTTATACAATGGTACTCAAATAATTTAAATCTAAATCATCAAAACTATGAACTAATATTTCTTTTTTTTTAGATTTCTTTTTTTCCTTTTCTTTTCTTATTTTTTCTTTAAAATCTAATAAAATTAATATTATACTATCAATTTTAGAGACCAAATCTAACGTATGTAAATATGTTTGTTTTAAATTATATAAACCAGGCATTATTTTATCGACAAAACCCACCACTTTTAAACAAATATTAGTATAAGAAATATTGGTATTAATATAAGCATTTGATACACAAATTGTATCTAATAATTTTGCAAATTTAGTAAAGTCTTCATCTAAATAAATTAATGTTTTACCCCTATTTTCATTATAATACCATCTCCATAGTTGTTGAGTGTATCCGGGTAGAACAACATAATACTGACCGTTTTTATATTTCCCTATTTTTTCACCTTTTTGTAAAGTTGTAAAAATAGAAAACTTTTTTTCATATTCTTCAACATCTTTATTATATATAGCCCCTTGTAATACCCTATTACTTTCTATTAAGGCGTTAGAAAACATATATATATTATGATATATTTTATATTATTAATATTATTTACACATATGGTATATAAGCCGGAGTATTATTTTCATAAATGGTAACTTTGAAAGAATCATTATACCCCTCAACATAAACAACATCGCTATTATATAGATCACTACAACCGTATTCTCCTGTGCAACTACGTCCATTTTTACTTATTGGTAATTTCACAGAAGTGTGCTTATCACTCAATGTATAAAATTGCCATTGTCCCCTAGCATTATCTAAAGGACGTCCCATAAGAGGCAATATTGTTTCATCTCCCTTTGTTCTTGTTAAAATACCAACTTGTCTATATGCGGAATCATGTCCACGTGTTTTTACATTTATAGGAATTCCACGCGGATCAGAACTATTTTTTGGAAAATAGTTACCATCACGTAATGGAGGTATAAATGGATTTTGCAAAACATTGGAAGGTATGTTAAAATGAAATCCGCTATGCGGCATAGAATGTGGTTGATTCATGGTATAAAATACATTTTTAGTTTTACTACAAAACAATTTGTAGTAAATACATATTCCTAAACTTATTATAGCTATTAAAAATATAAATGTTATATTTTCAATACATAAAACTCCGGGTGGACATTTTTTTGCCATATATATATTAATCCTTTTTTTTCTTTTGACCACCTTGTAATTTTGCCATTACATCCTTTAAACCTTTTACATCCGGCATATCCAGTCCATCTAATGTTTCTTTGGCACTTTTTAAAACAGGAGTCATGCCTTTTAATGATTCCATGAGACCTTTTTGTTGTTTTACTAATTTTTTAGTTTCGTCAGTTAACCCTTTCATACCATTATCTCCCAACATCCCTTGTAAATTTTCATATGCTCCTTCTAACGTTGCCGCATAGTCAATTCTTTCTTCTTCAGACTCATCATCATCCACATTAACTTTTACTGGTTGTGATTTTGGAACATTTCTTTGTCCGAATCCCTGTTTTTTTTTTATAACTCCACATTGATCTTTTGATTTTGCCCAACACATTGGTTTTACACAAGAAGTTTCCGATTTCTTCCCTGCTGATATCCATCCTGTTTTTTCATCATTGTGTTTCCAACATACTGATTTTCCTACACCTCCTTTACCTCCTTTACCTTCTTGAAATCCTTCGGTAATACCAAAATTCATATTATCTTGAATATGATTTGAGTTAGCTATAGTCATCGCCACTATTAATACTATTATCATATTTTTAGTAAAATATGTCATTAAAAGACCTATTACAGCTAACATTAATAACGAATCATAATCTTGTTCTTGTAATAGACAAACCGCGTTAATTATTGCTAAAAATAAAACAGTATATAAAACATATTTATTGTTTATCGCCTTAGGCAACTTCATTTTATATATAAAATACATAAAATAAAATATAAATTATATCAATAATATTAATTAATTACTTAAGCTTTTGGTGGGGCATCTGGAACTTCTTCTTCTTCATCATCATCTTTACCTTCTCGGAAACTTTCTACAAAACCTTGAACACGGTTACAAGCTTTAGCTGCTTCATCCCATTTAGCAGCAGCACCTAAAGCTCCACATTTTTCAGCATTATCTGCTGATTTTAACATTTGATCAGTTATTTTTGCCAATTTTTCTTTAAAGGGTTCAAAATTTTCCTTAAGACGACCACAACCAAAAATGAAATTAGCTACAAATAAACCTGCTAAAATGGCACATACTTTATCTTTACAGTAGCAATTGGCAGAATAGGCGGCCAGACCAAATAATGCCAAACATTCGTAGGATTTCATACCTAAATAACCTAGAATGTTAATAACAGCTAAAGCGTAAACAGCATAACATACATACTTGTTTTTTAAAATTTTTGGGACTTGCATTATATATTAATATAAGTAAAAAAATAATTCATTAATTGATTGTTTAATTAATGAATTTCCTAAATTAACGTCGTCTTTTTCTTCTTCTTCTAGATTTTTTACCTTTACTTCTTTTTCTTCTTTTTGGACTTTTCCTTCTTGTTGATTTTGTTTTTAATGATAACATAGAACGTAAGGTTCTAGGTAAAGCGCTTTTTGGAACGCCATATCTAAATCCTCCACGTCTACGTTTACGTGTTCTTCTTCTACCACCTTCTTGTCCTGTAAACTGGCTTTTTGCGTCCTCAAATCTTTGTTTTCTCAGCGCGTCTTGACCTTTTTTAGTTGTCATAGCTATACCAGCGTCTCCAAAAGTAAATGGTTTCTTCGGCGTTGGTCCATGAGGAGGTTTAGGGCCATCAGTATTAAATATTTTATTCAACTGATTTATTGCTTTTACTACTTTATCCATACTTTCTGAAAAACCCACATTGTTAAGGTCATCTATAGCACCGCTTATATTTTCCTCTTGTGCTAATATCGCATTTACTAAAGGTTGGATTTTTTCTATTGCTTCTCGTTTTGCTGTCGCAACATTTTCACCAGCTTCTTTAGCCGCCACTGCCGCCGTTTCTTTTGCTTCTTTTTTTACACGTTCAATTTCAGCAGCAACTTTTTGGTTTCCTGCTGCTTTTGCTGCTGAAATTGCGTCTTGACCATCTTTTATATCATTTTTTAATCTGTTTACACCTGTAGTTATATCTGTTAATAGACCTATAGCAGTTTCTACTTCTTGTATTTTTGCACCTAATTCGTTACCATATTTTACTCGTGCTGCCGCAGACCCTTCTAATGTAGTAATCATTTTTTGTAAAGGTTTTAAAGCTTCATCAATATTTACATCTGTCATTATTTATATATATATATATTTGTCACATTATTTATTTTTAGTTATCAAATTATCTATATCCATTTTTATTTTATCTAATTGTGATAAAATACGATTTCTTTCAAATTTTGCCTGACGCATTTGTTGATCACTCAAGCCCGCATCGTTCATTTCTTTTTCTAAATGTTTTACTAATTTATTTAATTGTCCGGAAAATTGACTTTTTTGTTCCGCAATATGCCCGTGGTATTTTTTATAATCGTCTAAAACATCTTTTAAATATTCATTGTTTTTATTCATTTCTTCTAATTCTCTTTGCTCTTGTAATCTTCTTTCCCTATTAGAATTCATAGCATTTGTCAGTTGTTGTAACATAATAGATTTCTCCATAAAACTCATTTTTATATAATATAATAATAATATTTATTTAAATATTTGCACGAAAATAGAAATAAATAAAAAAATAATAATTGTTTTATTGCCTACATCTTGTAGAAAAAATAAATAGATATATCAAAATAATTTAAATCTAATCAGATATTATTTAGGATGTCCAAAAAAACCCCTGAAATTTTACTTACGGAAAACCCCGAACGTTATGTTATGTTTCCAATTGCTGACGATAACATATGGAAAATGTACAAAAAAATGATGGATTGCTTCTGGCGAGCCGAAGAAATAGATTTATCAAAAGATCCCGCACATTGGGAAAAACTAAATGATGATGAAAGACATTTTATAAAAATGATACTGGCCTTTTTTGCCGCAAGCGATGGAATTGTATTGGAAAACTTGGGAGAACGGTTTTTATGCGAAGTCCAATTGCCCGAAGCTAGAGCCGCATATGGATTTCAACTAATGATGGAAAACGTGCATAGTGAGACATATTCTTTACTTATTGATACATTAATTAAAAATGAATCGGAAAAAATGAAATTATTCAAAGCTCTCCAAAATTATCCTTGTATAAAAAAGAAAGCCGATTGGGCGATTAAATGGATCAATGATAATCGTTCTTCATTCGCGACACGATTAATAGCTTTCGCATGTGTAGAAGGAATTTTCTTTTCTGGTGCATTTTGTTCGATTTACTGGTTAAAAAAACGAGGACTCATGCCTGGATTAACTTTTTCCAACGAATTGATCAGTCGCGATGAAGGCATGCATACTGATTTTGCGGTTTTGCTATTTAAAACATTACAGAACAAAACCAAAAAAGCAAAAATATTTGAAATTATAAAAGAAGCCGTTGAAATTGAAAAAGAGTTTATTACAGAAGCATTACCTTGTAAATTGATAGGCATGAATCAAAAATTAATGAAACAATATATCGAATTTGTTGCCGATAGACTTGTAGTTCAACTAGGATACAGCAAAATATATAAATCAGCAAATCCATTCGACTTTATGGAAATGATATCATTGGAAGGAAAGACAAATTTCTTTGAAAAAAGAGTTGGAGATTATTCATTGAGTTCCGGTCAAAAATCCGATGAAGCCTTTGCTATAGATGATTGTTTTTAATTAAATTGATTTAAATTGGATTTAAATTAAAATCAATTAATCACGATGACTAATTACAGTGAAGAAGTTAAACGTTTTAGAGAAGAAATTATGCGCGGATGCTACATTATAGGTAGGCATTTACAAGAAACACCGTGGTTTTTCGCTATGTCAATGACGCTTGGAATTTTACTTAATACATTTGTTCATTCATATTTCAATGGTTTTACGAATACATTGATGTTAATGGTAGATCATCCTTTGGCTTTTGGTTTAGCACCATGTGTTTATGGTAAAACACCTTATTGGGCATTTCTATTTATAGTATTTGGATCATTTATAGTTGGATATTATTGTGGCAGAGCATATTATGAATATAGATTTAGATATTTGTTTAATAGGCCTAATTGGGGTGAATAATTATTTCCTTATAGTATTATAATTTTCCTTGAACCATTCATATGTTTCCTTTAATCCTTCGTCTAAATCTGTAAATTTTACACCCATTAAACTTAATAATTTTTTGTTTGTGACTGTCTTTTTCATACATCCATCTGAATATTCCGTTAACCATGATAATTTTTCTTTTGATAATTCCATAATATCCAATAATTTATGAACAATATCTTTAATCTCATATTCATTATTATCACAACATATTATAGTTTGAACGGGTATTTTTTCATTAAATAAAATATATAAAATAATTTCAGCAAAATCCCTAGCATATAAAAATTGTCTCAATGGTTTTCCTGATCCATATGCGGTTAATACATCATAATTTCTAGACAAATGGAATCTATGCATTATCATTGGTATAAAATGACCATTTTTTAAATTGAAATAATCATATTTTCCATATAAATTTACAGGAACAACACAATAAAACGCATATCCATATGATTTATTATATTGTCTACATTGAAGCTCTAACATTCTTTTAGCATAAGCATAACCCTCATTTGATGAATGGGGAGGGGATTCATGTATCATTGTTTCATCCATTGGGAATTTACTAGGATTTGCGGGGTAAATACAACTAGATAAACAAAATATTCCTCTTTTAATTCCATTTAGATGACAAGCCTCCAATACATTTTCATTTATTTTTATGTTACTACTAAACATTTCTATATTTCCTGCCATATTTTTATATAATCCACCAACATTTGCCGCAAGATGAATGATATAATCATACTTTTTATCTTTAAAAAAATTTAATACATCTTCTCTATTTGTCAAATCCACATCTTTACTGGAGAGAAAATGGAAATTCTCTACATCTGAATTTGTAAGATATTTATTACTATTAATAATGTCTTTAATATTATTTCCAACCATACCTGATCCTCCTGTTACAACTATTTTCATTATATATAATAATATAAAGTTTAACATTTAAATATAATTTTTTAATATAAGTTATATGAAAGTTGCTTTTCTCACAGGAATTACTGGACAAGATGGTTCTTATTTGGCGGAATTTTTATTAGAAAAAGGTTACAAAATTTACGGTATAGTTAGAAGGACCTCATTGGTTTATAATTCAACAAGAATAGATCATATTAGAGATAAAATACATTTACGTTATGGTGACATGACTGATAGCGCCGGTTTATCTAATTATATACATGAAATAATCAGAGAGAATTTTACAACTAGAAATGTTGAAAATGTTTTTGAAATCTATAATTTAGCTGCTCAGAGTCACGTAAAAGTAAGTTTTGAAATACCTGAATATACAGCAGATACAGATGGCATTGGAACTATGAGATTATTGGAAATTATAAGAACATTGCCAGATGAAATTAGACATATCACAAAATTTTATCAGGCAGGAACTAGTGAATTATATGGTAAAGTATTAGAAACACCACAACGAGAAACAACACCATTTAATCCTGTATCACCTTATGCTGCTGCCAAACTATATGCGTATTATATGACAAAGATTTATAGAGAAGGTTACGGGTTATACGCAACAAATGGTATTTTATTTAATCATGAAAGTCCTAGAAGAGGTAAACAATTTTTAACAATGAAGGTTGTTAATGCTGTTAAAGAAATATTTGAAAGTAAAAGAGAATATGTTCAATTGGGTAATTTAGATAGTAAAAGGGATTGGGGACATGCGAATGATTATATTAAAGGGATGTGGTTAATGCTACAACAAGAAAAACCAGATGATTATGTTTTGGCTACAGGAGAAACATTTACAGTACGAGATTTTGTAGAAAGAGCATTTGATTTTAAAGGTTTTAAAATAAAATGGAAAGGTAAGGGAATAAATGAAATTGGTGTAGATCAAAATGGTATAACACGTGTAAAAATTAATGAAAAATATTACAGACCGTGTGAAGTTGATTTATTATTAGGAGATCCATCTAAAGCAGAAAAAGAATTGGGGTGGAAACGTGAATATGATACATTAGATAAATTAATTGCTGATATGTTTACTGAGCAGGTTTTTTAATAAAAAATTCAATAATATTGTTTTTATGTCCTGTAAAAACTGGACATTGGTGTATCCAACATTGTACACCACTACATTTTCTATTATTTGCCAATAAAACATTCATTAATATTTGTCTTTTATCCTTACTTTTTTTATTAATTGAATGACTATAACCTTTTGGATATCCATGATTTTGGTGAATTACTAGATTCGTCCTTGTACAATCGCAACAAAAAAATCCATTAGTTAAACCTACACCTAGCATAATCATATCATGTCTTGTTCCACAAATAACTAAATTTTCATCAAATCTACCCAAAAATGTAGTTTTACTATGAACAACATAATCAATTCCACAAGTATTATGTAAACTACATTCATTAAAACTAGAATCTATTTGACAAATATCAGTGCGTTTTTCTTCATTTATACGTATAGTTTTTACAAATGTTTCTTTAGATAAATCACCCAACACTTTTGGATTATGCCAATCATGTCTAGCTCCTACTAATAAAAAATTATCTAATTTATTGGATTTTCTAACAGGATCAAATTTTAATATATTATTTATCATATCATTATAATAAATCATATCTGAATTAGTCCATAACAAATAATCTTGTTGTTCTGCATGAGAACAAGCTATTTCAAACATAGATTTTAAATATGGTATTTTTGCCAATGTTTTTACATTTGGTTCATGAATTAAATCGTATTTTTCACATATCTCTTTTGTTCCTTCATCATTGCCAATTATTATAATTTTTTTTTCCATTCCTTTTAATAAAATCCAACTTTTAATAGCTTGTTCCTGACGCCATTTATCATCACCCACTAACGGTTTACAGGTTGTAAAAATTATTAGTTTTGGTTTTTCTTTTTCTTTTATTTCAACATTTATAGGCATTATATAATTTATACTATTTTATCATTTAAATATTATTTAACAATAATAATTAAATGTTAATATTAGAACCTTATGGTGGTAGATTTGGAAATAAAATGTGGCAATTAATAAATGTTTTAAATGAGGCTTTTACAAAAAAACAACAAATTAATTTAGATAATTTAAATTATATAATACCTGTTTATCCTATTATTGATTTAAAAAAAATAGAAGAAAAATTCAAAGAATTATTTCCTGAAAATGGAGAGAATATCAAAAATACATTTTTTCCTAGAAATTTACATTTACCGAATGAAAGAAAAATAGATATTAAAAGGTATTTTATAATGGCAAAAATGTTTATTATACCAAATTTACTATTTAAACCAGAACCACTTAGTGAAGAAGTATGTTTAATACACATAAGAAGTGGTGATCTATTTAATGAAAATACACCTCATTCGGCTTATGTTCAACCGCCATTATCTTATTATAAAAAAATTATCGATGAAAATCGAGATAAATTTACAAAATTTTTTGTAATATGTCAACCTATAAGAGAAGAAATATTTGATGAAAATTATCATAGAGCATTTAGTGGGAAAAAAATTAATCCTTGTATAATGGAATTATTAAAAATTCCAAATGTTGAATTAATTAGAGGAAATTTATATGAACATTATTCTTTAATGTTAAGAACAAAATCTATTATTCTCTCCAGATCTAGTTTTTCAGATACAACAATATTCTTAAATAAAAATTTGAAGAATGTATTTTTTTGGAACTGGAACCATTGTCTTGGAGACAAAACTGTAATACCAAAAAATATAAATGTTTATTCATATAAACTAACAAAACCATATATAGATTCGTGGAAATGCTCAGATGAACAACTAAAATTAATGATTGATTATAATATTAACGATATTTATTTAGAGTATCCTTCTTTTGCTAATATTTCATAAAATTCACCTTTTCTATACAATTCGGGTGCTTTAATATTAAAATTAAATTTTTTTGTTGAATGTAATTCATTGAAATATGGGGAAACTAGAATAAATGGTTTTTTTGTTCTTAATATACCTATTCTCGAAAAATTACTCCAATAACTAATTATATTATTTTTACCAGTACCAATAATTAATAGATCTAATAATGTTTTCTCGTAATTTAAATTTCTACTTTTTGATGAATGTCCCACATCTCCATCTATTTTAATTATATCAATATCATTTTTCAATATTTCAGGAACAACCATATCCATATTATCACTAAGCAATACTATTTTTTCATTATTATTAACTATTTGTTTTATACTGTTTATAAATTTCCCAATAGTTTTCAATGTATCGAAACATTTATCATTAGTATTACAATCATTCCAGTTATTAATACAACGAATATGTACTACTGTTTTGTTCTCAATATCATACATTTTATTATATTTTTCTAATTTTTCTAAAATTTTTTTTTTTGGAATCAGAATATTTTTAAATAAATATTGTATTACATCTACTTCATCAATATCTAATTTATTTTTAAAATTTTTATTTTTATATAAAAATTGAGAGAAATTTGAACCCGCTTTTATTATAGTAATTTTATTTTTCAATGCATTTAAATTATCATATAAGAAATAGTCATTATATTTTGTAAATGGATCATAATTAATAAAATTATCATATTTTGATATATTATTTAATTTATATTTATCTGGTATATCAAAATAATTATAAAAATTTATAGGACCATTTACAATTTTAAAAGTCGCATTTAAAACTTTTGATAAAATAAATGCATTCATACATCCAATAGTGCTGTCACCCAACCCCCCACGTTCTGGTATATATATTATAGTTGTCATATTATATTAACTTATGTAAATAAATTTTTAAATATAAATATATTTAATTATTTATATTTTTAAAATGAATATATATGTCAAAAATATTAATGACAAATAAGATTTTTATAACATATTGATAATATCTCTACTATTCATTCCACCCAAATTTCCAAATGGAACTACATTATTATTAATTGGTTGTATTAATTTATTTATTAAATTTATATCTATAATATCTGGATGAAAATACCAATCCTCATAAGGATCACTGCCTTTATAACCGCATAAAGTTCTTTTTTCTAATCCTAAATTAGTAACATCCGGATATGTTAAAATATAACCATGTTTTTTAAATATTTTTCTTGATCTATTTCGTGTATCAAAAAAATCACCTCTATAAATATCATGTTCAAATGTTACTATTCCAAATTTATATTTGTTTAATGCTGTTTTATCTAATTGATCTAATGCTTCAATCGTTGACCCATTTTCAGCTTCTATATCAAAAGATAAATAATCTATTTTTTCTGGCATATTATTATCATTTAATAATTTACCATAATCTACTCTTCTGGCATCGTTAATATATAATTTTGTATTTGGTCTTATAGTTTTCCATTCATTTCTCCATTTATCATTATATTCAATACCAACACCCCGCCAATTTAAATTTTTTTCTAAAATATATGTATTACTATATTTTTTAGGCCAAGCAGAACCTATTTCTAAAAATGTTCCGTGTTGTTTATTTTTTAATATTTTACAAACAAATTCATCTTGACAAGCAGATGATGATTCTTCAAATAAATTATAATTTTTTTCCGTTTTTTCCATTATAAATATTATTTAAATTATTTATTTAAGTATAAATATAAATATAATATAATGAAATTATTAATATCTACTAAAAATAACAATATTTATTTGCATAATATAAATACTATTATTGGTTGTTGGAGTGAATATAAAATGAAATTTGATGCTATAAAAATACAAAATATTAAAGAAAATATAGAAACATTATATGAATTAGATGATATATTATTAATACCTTTTACACATATGGTTAATATATGGCATTTAATGCATCATTTATTTATTTGTTATAAATTTATAAAGCAAAACGATATAAAAACAAAAAATATATATCCCATTTTTTTTGATAGATTTTTTGAAAGACAAGGAGATATATTAAAAACACCATTTAACGATTTAATATTTCAAGGTATGGGATTTGATTACGATGTGTTTAAGCGTTTGAAAATAATTTTTAATATGGACAAAGCAATTAAAATAAATAGTATCAAAATTTCTAGCGGTATCCCTATCAATTTTATGAATGAACCTGATTTTGAGGGATTTAAAAATTATGTATTTGATAATTTCAAACTTAAAAGAACTAATCAAAAAGATAAAAAAATTTTATTTATAATGCGTAAAGGTAAAAGAGAAATAACAAATATGGATCTTGTAAAATCACATTTGGGTAATATAGAATATATATTTTTGGAAAAACATACTATAAGAACACAAATTGAAAAATATATGAATGCTGATATTGTAATAGGAGTGCATGGAGCAGGATTAGCTTGGTGTGTTTTCATGAAAAAAAATTCTTTATTAATAGAATTGTATCCCGGTAATTCCAATACAGATAATTATATTAGATGGTGTAATATAGCAGGTGTGTGTTATAAAAGAATATGTGTAGATATTACCGATGGTAATGAAAATAATTTTAGAGAAGCAACTGTAAATTTAAATTCACAACAAATTAAATTATTAAAAGATAATTTTTAATAAGTATATCTAAATCATCATAATTGGTTTGATAATTAAAATCGGTTGTTCTATTTTTATCTAATATTTGATCATATTCATCTAAGACAGAACCAGTATAAGGACCAACGCAATCTAATTGTTTTTTAGTAAATGTTCTAGGACTTGATAAATAGAAATTACTATATATTTTATATAAACAATTGTTCAAGAAATTTTCATCAGTATAAAATTGACAATTATCCCTGTCAATATTTTGTATCATTTCAAATAAATCAAGTTTTTTATCTTTACTTATTTGTCTCGTATCAATACTATTTACATAATTTCTAAAAGAAGTAACACCACCTCTACAAGGAGGTTCATTATTATTTCTAATTGAGTGTAGTATTTTATCCGTTTTTAAGAATTTATTTATTTCTTCAGCCTCATACTCTGATATTCTAGAATCTATATCTCTAGCCATCCATACTTCAACATCATTATCATTAAATGGAAAAAATCTCCAAAACATACCAAATTGTCCATTATCCTTATATACTTTACCCCCAGATTCCTTTTCAATAAAAACCAATTCTGTATTATCTAATTCTTTTAATTTATTTATAATTATTTCAGGAACAGATTTATCATAATAAAAACGACAAATCCAACTAGGAAAAAATTTTTTAGCAAGAATAGCATTTTTTATGGCACCAATACAATATAAACGTATTTTACCCCATAGTGAAAATGATATAATTTTTTTTAAAGGAACTTTTTTTAAAGGAATTTTTTTTAAAGGAATTTTTTTTAATAAATTTTTATAATAGTTTTTCCAATCGTCATTAATTTTTTTAAAAAAATTGGAAATTTTAAATTCTAATCCCAATTCTTTCCTTTCATATGGTGTTATGGGTATATAACCATTTGTTAACATATTAAATTCTGAAACATCATATATATCCTTTTCGGTAAATTCTATATTTATTTTTTTACAAATTCGTTTTGTAATCTCAATCATCAAATCAACACTAGGATGACAATCTCTGTAAAACATTTGAATTTTTTTATAATTTTTCATTATAAAATCACAAATTTTAATATCCGTATTTTTTTCTGTATTTTTTAATTTGTTTAAAGATTCTATAAATCTAAATTTCAAATTAAAATCTATTTTTTCGTCATAAAAATCATTTATTAACGTATCCACGTTATAATAGTTTTCTATTTGATTTAAACCACTTATACTTGTATTTTCATTAAAATCCAAATAAGAATTATTAAAACCATTTTTTAAATTATTGTTATTCAATACCATACACCACATACCAGTATTATACAAGTATGGAAATGATATACAGGTTATTGTTTGGTTTATATTGCTAAGTATATGATCAGTGCTGTGTTTTCCTCTCTCTTTTTTTATAGGTTGATATAAAAATATATCTTGTTGATTTATTAAATCTATAGAAATAGGAATATTTTTATGTATGCAATCATAATTACTTACATAAGTAATATTGAGTTTTGGATTTTGTCCTAGTAATAATTTTTTTATAGCCTGTCCTTGACAATTTGCATAAATTAATATTTTCATTATATAAATATTAAATATATATTTATTTAATATTATATAATGAAGAAAGTAATAATTACTAGTTGTGATGAAAACGATGATTATCTACAACTTTGGGATTTATTTAAATTATGTTGGGTAAAAATGGGATGGCACATTAAATTTTATTTTATTGGTTCAAAAAATAAATATTTAACATTAAATCAGGATGAAGAAAATGTTGAAATTGTTCATATAATTCCATTAAAAAATATACACACTGCTTTTACTGCACAAATATTTTGCCAATGTGGTCCTGTATTAGAAAATAATAATACAATATGTTATACGTCAGGATTTGATAATATATTAATTAATAAATTCAAATTTTTGGATGATGAAAATATAGAATTAGCAAAGAATAACATTATTAATAGTTGCATAGATATAGATAGAAATAAATACGGGTATTCATCAAATGTAAGTCGGTCATCTTATATGAGTATGCACTTCCTAGGCAATTCTTCTCTTTTTAAAAAATTATATTATGATATTGGTTCGGATGATATAGAACATTTTTTTTCCTTTATAAAAAGTTCTTATCCGCAAAATTATCAAGTAAGAGGTCCTGGTTGGAGTACAGATCAAAAATTATTAAATAAATATATCAAAATTTGGACTTCAAATAATAATATAATAATAAAAAAATCAATGAAAGATTTAAGTGAAGGGTGGTTATACAGATTGGCATCAATTCCTAGCCCAACTTATGACTTACGTGATAGTGTGACTGGAAATATTATAAATACAAATGTAGTAGATTATATAAAACAAAATAAACATATAACTTGGTTTCATCCTTATCTAGGTCATTTATTCAGAGATAAAAATGAGGTAAATAATAAATTATATCAGGAAATTATTATTCCGTTAATAGATTATTTAAAAAATTGCAATTAATTTAAAATATTTACTTCCTCAATAGGGTTATGACTACCTAATATTTGATATTCATTCACTAAATTAAAACTTATGTATTTTTTATATAATTTTTTATTTTCTACTAATGTTTCAGATATTGTTGAACCTTGTAATTTAGCCCAAGTAATTGGATAAGTTGATACTTCATCACCCCATTTATAATGTTCTTCTATTAATTTATATTTATCATTTCCTATATTTTTCCATTGTTTATTAAAATTATCTCTTGGATGAAGCCATTTATTATTTTTTATTAAATCAAAATTCTCATTTAAATATTTATTATTTTTTTCCAAAATTATTTTACTAATAATATTATGTTTTTTTACTCCCCAATAACCAAACCCAAATAAAGTATCTTTATTTTTGTGAAAATTTTTATATATTTCTAATTGTTCATGTTGGGGAACATATGGTTTTGTAATCGGATATCCCAAATAATAATAATCACTATTTTCAAAATCAATTAATTTATTATATAATTTTCTTAAATTTTTCATTTTTTTTATTCCGGTGCTAAAACCTCCACGGTGATATCCTATATAATTCATAAAATAATCTGCTTTATGGACAGGTGATAAATACTCAAAACATTTACTAAATTTTATTGTTTTTTCGTGTGTGTCTACAATATAATTCTTTAAATTTTCGTGAGTAACAAAATGCAAATTAAAGTATTTTTTAAATTCATTTGAATGAAATGTATCAATACAATGTTTTCTAGTGTTTGTTATTTTACCACCCCACCAACATATATATATATCAAAACGTTTATTTGATTCTATGTCCATATATAATTTATATTCTTTTAACGTTTAACTTTTAATTTGAGTTAATAATTTACTATTAATGTTTTCTAATACTTCATTTACTTTTAAAGCAAATTCACCATCTGTTTTACAAGGTAAATCGTGTTTTAAACATTCATAATAATGTTTTAATTGGTTTCTTATAGGTTCATTATATTTTTGTATAGGTATTAACTCATCATCAAAAATATATTTTATATCATTTGTATCTTTTTCTATACGACTTTTACTTATTTTTATTGATTTTATTCCTTTAATATCATTATAAATCAATTTTTCATTTTTTGATATTATAGAAAATTCCCTTTTTTTTTCATTATCTACCCAACTGGTGTACAAATTACAAAGTATATTGTTTTTTGGAAATACCATTTGTATAGATATCATATCGACATTATCAGAATAACATTTTTTTCCACTACATTTTATACTATTTTTATCTGGAATATCATCTAAAAAATGTAATAATAAAGCTACATCGTGACACGTTAAATCTTCTACTACAGAACAATCATTTCTAATAATACCTAAATTGGATCTATTACAGTTTATAAAAAATATATGATCTTTTTTATTTTCGTATCTTTTATAGATATAATTATATGGGTCTGTATATAAAGGTGTAAAATTTACAAAAATCCTTTTATTTTTTTTTTTGGCTATTTCTAATAACTTTTTTGATTTTATTGTATTATTTGTTAAAGGTTTTTCTACTATTACATGTTTTCCATTTTCTAAACAATTTTTTGCTATATCGTAATGTGTATATACAGGTGTAGCAATTAAATATATATCCGCCAAATCAAATGTTTTTTGGTAGTCTGTAAATATCTTTAAATTTGGATATTTTGATTTTATTTTATTTTGAATATCAATATTTAATTCAACTACACCACTAAAAGTATACATATTTTCCATATCATTCAATAATCTCACAAAATTTTTACCCCAATAACCTGCACCAATTAATATAATTCTATACATTTATTATTATATAATAAGTTATATTTAAATATGAATAGTCATGAAAATATATATTGTCTTATAACTTGTTCAGAATACAAATTCTTAAAATGATTTTGAAAATCGTTCATTTAATTTAAATCACAATTAAATCTTTAAATTATAAATTTGTTTATGTATTAAATCTAAATTTATTAAAGGCGAGATATTCTCAGTGTAAATTACATTTTTATAAATAAATTTATTATTTTCAAAAGATAAATAATCATATATCACTAAACACACAGTATTTATTATTAGTTTTTGTAATATTTTATAAAATTTTTCACAATTATATTTATAATCTTTACTATAATCTATATTAGATACACCCTGACATATTATAAGTCCCTCATCCATTTTTTCATCTATAAAATGTGTAGTGCAACCAAAAAATTTACATTTACTTTTGTATTGTAATTCAGTAGCACCCATACCTTTAAAAGAAGGCAATAAAGACGGATGTATATTTATTATTTTATTTTTAAATTTATTTAATAATTTACCACACAATAATTTATTGAATCCTAAAATTAAATAATCTACATGTTTATCCTCACATATTTTACATATTTTATCACATAGTTGTTCACGTTCTTTCTTCCAACTACCTTTTATAATATGAGATTCAATATTATATTTTTTAAACCTTTCAAATGTTTCATCTTCTTTTGTAAAAAATAATACAACATTATATGATAAATTATTATCGTTTATAAATTTTATACATGATTCTATTACATGTCCGCCACCTGATATACAATAACCAAATTTCTTTTTATTTTTAATGTTTTCTGCACTTTTTACATATTTTTTTTCTATTACATATCTATTTATTAATTCACCACCCATACTTTCTTTAAATTTCAATAAATTTTTATTCAAATATTGTCCTCTCTTTTCTGTGCATATACCAAAACAAAAATATTTTATTTTTAATTTTTGAGCATAATTAAATGAATAATTAAAATTTAACAAAGTTATGAAGTGTTCTTTATAACTGTAATTTTTTACAATATAAAAGGCATACATTACATTTTTATAAATTATATTCCATATTCCAGATACAATATTGTTATCTTTTTTTGTTATAACTAGTAAAGAATTTTCTTTATACATTTCATTTAATAATAAAAATTCTTGTAGACTATGTGTTGGTGTGCTATTATGTTTTTTTAAATTTTCTATTAATAAATTATAAAATTCTTTATAATCAGACAATTCTATTGTTTTTAATGTTTTAAAATTTTTATCTTCTAGTCCAATTTTTAAATATTTTAAATTTCTTTTATGAAAATCATTAAATATTTCTATTTCTGTATTATCATCATTTAATAACTTTTTATATACACTTAATTCTTTTCTTATTGTAAAATTTTCTTTATTTAAAAAATATATTATTGGATCTGTGTATTTTTTTGAAAATATTGTTTCGGCTATTCTCATATTTAAATTATAATTATAATATTGTAATATCTCATTTATAATTTTTTCAATATATTCTCCTTTATAAAACTTTTCGCTTATTACAGGTCCACCGTGCGATGAACCTTTATGAGACCAATACTCATCATTTACATTATCATAACAACATGGAAAAACACAGCATAATTCTGTTTTTTTATATATCAGTATTGAACTATCTATAAATTTATTTTTTTCATGATAGCTCAAAAATTTTCTAGTATGAAATAAAGTTCCATTTATAGAATTTAATACAAATTTATCCCAATCTTTATAATAATTATCATCATATTTCACAACTATCATATTATACATTTTAAATTATGTTATTTTTAAACGATTTTTTTATATTTGTTATTATTCTATCCTGATCTTTATCCGTTAAACCATCATAACAAATCAGTGATACCGCTCTATCACAGATTTCTTCTGTTATAGGGCAATTTCTATGATATTGCATCATACATTCTTGTTTATATAATGGTTTCGGATAAAAAACACCCAAAATGATACCATTATCTTTCATATATTCTACAAATTCATTACGTTTTTCTTTATTTTCCAATAATATTACATATTGAGCAAATACATGTTTATCGCAAATAATTTTTGGTATCTCAATATTTTCAATACCATTTAATTTCTCGTTATACTTTTCGGCTATTTTTATTCTATTATTTAATGATTCATTTATATGATCTAATTTAACATTTAATACAGCACCCTGTAAACTATTCATAGTACAGTTTAATCCTATGAATTTATGTTTATGTCTTTCCAAACAACCATTGTTTCTTATACATCTCATTTTATAAGCTAAATCATCATCATTTGTAAAACAAGCACCACCATTACCCCAACCACCTAATGGTTTAGTAGGATAAAAACTAGTACAAGATATAGTTGCCAAAGAACAACTTAATTTATTGTCTCTTTTAGAACCAAAACTTTGAGCTCCATCTTCAACAACCCATAAATCGTGTTCTTTTGCCGTTTTTATTAACTCTTTTATATTACACATCTGTCCATATAAACTTACAGCTAATATACCCTTTGTTTTTTCAGTTATTGCTTCTTTTACTTTGTTTTCATCAATATTGTAAGTTTCTTTATTTATATCTACAAATACAGGTGTTGCTCCCAATACACATATTACTTCTGATGTAGCAATCCACGTTAAAGGCGTCGTTATTATTTCGTCGCCCGGTTTGACATCTAATGCCATAAGTGCAACCAATAAGGCATTGGTGCCACACGAAACTGTTATAGCATTTTTAGTATCTACATATTTCTCTAATTTATCTTCTAGCATTTTAACTGCTGGTCCATTTATAAATAAACCACCATCAATTGTATTTTGTATATTTTTATCATATTCTGTTTTATATTTAATATAATTGTTTTTATGAGAATAAGCATAAATTATATTATTTTCATCTTTTTTATCATGTGTTTTTGTTTCACTATCATTTAAAACTTCATAACTAAATATATTTCCATACTCCTTTTTACATTCATTAATTAATTGTATTTCATCTTTTATAACAACTTTTTTTCCTTTTTTTACCAAATTTTCTGCTATTTTTAATTTAGCACTTTCTTCTATAATTGGTATTTTACTGTTTTCCTTATAGCAAATATCAGTAAATTCAAATACTTCTTTATCTGGTTTTTCTTTCAATAATTGATTTGTTTGAAATTTTATATGTTCCTTATTATATTTTGTTGTTGCTGTTAATAAATCACTATTTATTTCCATTTTATCCACAAATTGTTTTAATGCTACAGTATCCCTAGGAAAACAAGGTCCTCCAAATGAATATCCCGGTCTAAAATATTTGTTTCCTATGCGGCTATCTGAACCTATGCTATATAAAACCTTGTTTTTATCAGCACCACATTTATCGCATACATCTGATATCATATTAGCAAATGATAATTTTGTAGTTATAAACCCATTAAGTGTTATCTTTACTATTTCCGCTTCTAATGGGGTTAATATACAATATCGCGGGGTTGTTAATACAAATTTTGAATATATTTGTTTTAATTTTTCACCCAATGTTTCATCTTCAGCTCCTATTAAAATTATATCTGGATTCAAAAATCCTTTTATAATTTCACCCTGTGCAATAAATTCTGGATTATAATTTATTGTAGTATTTTCACAATCTTTTACTAATATCTTTCCTACTTCATCAATATATTTTGGCATAACAGTACAACCAACTATGATATCTTTATTTTTTACTTTATAATTATTTATTTTTACTAATAAATTTGATAAAATTGTATGATCGTAAAATCTATCACCGCCTCCATTTGGTGTTTGAACTACAATAAAAATCATATCCGAAAAATTTAACCCTTCTTCCAAATCGGTTGTAGCATGAAAATTTTTACTATTTTTTAATAAGTCTTCATATTCTGGTTCTTTTGTTTTATATGTTTTATCATTTAAACAGTTGACATAATCAGGAAATATATCTACACCACAAACATTATATCCGGCTTTTTCAATTAATAATGCCAAACCTAACCCTAATCTACCTACGCCAACTACAGTTATATTTCTACTCATTTTATAAATAATTTATCATATAATATTTAAATTATTTATACGAATTATCTATTACAAGTTATACATAGATGCCAACCTAGATTATTTTCTAAACATTTAAATAATTCATTAGGCATTTCTTTAAAATAATCTTGTTTTTCATATTCATATTTTTTATATTCTGGGATTTTATAGGGAAAAATATGTTTTTGTTGTATTTTTACATTTTTAAAATCTTTTAATAAATCATATACTTCTTCATTAGTATAAACATCTGCTATTGGAACACCCGATTCCGCTTCATAACGATCTAAACCGTCTTTAATACAAAAATATTTCCATGAATTTTTTGCGTATAACATTAATTTAAAAGTGCCACCATCATTTAATAAATTATAAATATTTTTAACAGCTTTTTTTGTGTCAGGGGTATGATGTAGAACTCCAAAACTATATACTAAATCATATTTTTCCATAATGCTGGATGAATAATTTTCTATATCTCTTTCTTCTATTACCCCTTTCAAATTAAATAATTTTAATCTTTGTTTCGCAACTTCTATTGATTTTTTTGATAAATCAATTCCTTTATATATAGCTCCATTTTCTATAAACGAATGAGCTGCAGTTCCAATACCACACCCTACTTCTAATACTTTTTTATTATTCCAATTTTTAAAATCAGCAAAATTTAAAATATGTGGTTCAACAGTATATTTCCTTTTACTTACTTCTAAAAAATATTCTATACTTCCAACTTCTTTATCAGAATGTTTTATATTGCAAGGACGTTTATTCCAAAATTCTTTTACTTCTTCAATACTCATTTTATAAATAATTTATTATATATTATTTAAATTATTTATACGAAATTATAAATTAACTACTCCTCCTATTTTGTGTTTGTTTCTATTATGAACGGCTACACATTTTTCCTCAAAATCTAAAAACTCTTTATGTGAATAATTATCCAAATTATCTAAAAACATTTTTTTTTCATCTTCACTTAATTTTAAATAACTTCCTGTATAGAATTCAATAAAATCATATGTAAATCCCAACTCTTTTTCATCTTCCTGATCTTCCCATAAATCTGCACTAGGTTTTGCATTTATTATACTCATTGGAACACCTAAATATTCAGCACATTTAAACACTTCGCTTTTATGTAAATCAGCTATCAATTGAACATCTACCACACCATCACCTGCCTTACAAAAATAAGCCAAATAACCGTCTTCATCCATATTTCCAGTACCCATTACTACTGCTGGATTTCCGTCTTGAGTTAGCAATTGAGCACAATAATAATTTATAGGCGTGCGCATATAACTACGCATTTGACCTCCTGAAAATTTATTTGGTGATACTCCTGTTGCTTGAGATACTATTTCAGTTAATTTATCAAATGTTTCTGTTTGATCAACTACTTTTAAATCAACATCCATTTTTTGACATAATTCCCTTGCTCTATTTAATGCCCAATCAGAACTATGTATTGGTTGACTTATAGTCCATATTTTTTTTAAATTACTATTTGGCAACTCTTTCGCTTTTTTTAACAATGCCAATGTTAAAGCTGAATCTACACCACCACTAACAGATAATACAGCACCACTCAAATTATGTTTTCCCAAATATTCATTGAATACATTTATTTTTTTTTTTGTCCATTCTTCTACATTAAAATTTCTTTCATTACGATATTTATTTAAATAATCATTCCAATTTTTGGAAGTTTCAGATTCTGTTCCGTAATACCACATTATATAACAATTAAACAATTATTTTTTAATTTATTTTTACCAATTTATAATATCCACCATCAACAAATTTTTGTTTTGTTGAATGAGAAAATACATCTTCTTTTGGCACGTATTCCAGTGGTAATATTCTATAATCCATACTCATTCTTGATTTTCCAGTATCATTGATTTCATTATAATGCATACACAAATTAGCATTAAAACATATATTATTGTTCGCTTTCATACTCATAGGAACAAACATTTTAGTTCGTGGCATTTTTTCTATATATATTGTATTTGTATCATACATATCAGTAAAAGAATATGTAAAATTAATTTCACCAACAGGATGCCCTAAAGAATGATCGTTATGCATTTTTGCTACAGCTTTATTTCCTGGTAATTGGATTCTAAATGAAGGAAATTTTTGAACGAGTGCTTCCTTTAAATCTAAATATGGAAGTATTACATCTTTGATTAAATTATCATACATCACTTGCATTCTATTTCCATTTTCACCCTTTAAATATTTATAAAATGTTTCATGATACCACGTTTGAACATCCGGTCCAAATTCTTTAAATACGTCGTATGTTGGATTATTTTCATGAACCATATCTAAATATTCTGTTTTAAAACAATCTTTTAAAAAGGGGCGGAAATCATATTTTTCTTTTTCCCAATATGAAACAATATCTACGTGTTTTTTTCCAAAAACCATTTCATTTGTAAAATCAAAACTCATTTAATAATATTAATCATTTTAATTTAATATTATTTACGAATACAATATATCATTTATTAAAACATTCCAATAATTCTCACTATGAATATTATTTTTGTACCATGTTTTACAAGATTCTGACATTTCTCTCCATTTTTCCTGATCTATACCCTTCAACTTCTTTTTTAATTGTTTACATGTTATTGCACTTACATAATGTTCCCCCTCTTTTAATTCTGATATATAACTTTCAACCTCCACATTTTTTGTTACAATAGGAACAGTACCTAACGCCATCATATCCATCATCATCATTGATTTTGTTTGATAATTATTTGCACATAAAGCAAATTTACTATTTGCTATGTCTTTTAAACATTTTTTACAATCTAAATTATCATTATTTATATTTTTATCTATTATATACGCCCATTTCTCATTGCCTCTTTTATTGGGCATTGAATTTATGTTTCCTATATACAAAATATTATGTTCACGTTTTTGTATTTCATTTGTTTTGATAAAACTCTCTAAAATCAAAGGACGTTGTGACCAATAATTCATATTACGCACATTTAATCCTAACATCTCTAATTCTTTACCTTCTTTCTTTTTAGAACAATCTCCTAGTAATACTAAACTAGCTGATGCTACTTCACTATTACACCATTCTAATGTTGGTTTATCATATATTAATATATCTGGTTGTAGCCAACAATGTTTTGTTCCATCCATATATTCAACCTTCAAATCCTCGTTGTTTTTATTTAATAAAAAAGATAATTCACGAAATCCATGTTTTTTCTCTTTACTAAAAGGTAAACATATCATCCATTTTTCATTTATCAAACGAAATATACATAGTAATTCTTTATATAAATTTGCTTCTTTCAATCTTAATAAAAATAACTGCCTTATATTATCCATTTCACCATTAAACCGTATGTGTAAGTTCTTCAAAATTTTATCTTTATACATAATTTTTTTATTTTTTACTATTATATCATTTATTAAATTATAACTATCTTCTATTCCGTTTTTAAATCTACTTTCTTGAAAATTATAATTATCGGTAAATTTAAATGTATTTTTTTCATGAATTTCATATACATCATCTAATGCCGCCTGATCATAATATCTAGAATTTTGTGTAAAAAACGTCCAATCATCAATTATTTTAACATTATTACACCAAACCATACCACCATTATAATTCCCGGTTTCTTCCAATATATGCGCTTTTAAAAATTGTGGAGACAATCCTAATTCTTTATCTTTATCAATATCATTTATTTCATCCAATATTATCATATCACTATCTAAATATAATGTATCCCCTTGACTTTCTATAGCATGTTTAATAATATCCATTTTATTTAATTGAAAATCACACCATATTCCCATTTTTTCCATATCTGATCTTTTTAATAAACTATAACGGGTTAAAGTTGGATACCACTTTATTTTTAATTTGGGTTTTGGAGAGATATTTTTTATATACTCTTTTGTTTCTTTATCACATAAAATATAAATACTCTCATTTCTATGATATAATGATAAAGTTAACAATAAACACAATAATTCTTCTTTATAACGTTTTGTACACATTGTACAAAAAGAATTTGGTTTCATTATATAAAAATAAAAAGAAGAATTTAAATAATATTTAATGTATTAATTTATATGGATCAAGAATATAAAATTGGTATTCTTATACCTACCACTACAAATATGAGAGATTGGAAAGAATTAAAAGAAACAACGTTTTATAATGTATTTTTAAAATCATTTTTAATT
>Ga0315320_10000698_pt1 | contig 27634 bp, 17 predicted proteins | sample M140m21515metaG_FD_203458 | JGI IMG/M metagenome (GOLD analysis project Ga0315320, IMG submission 203458) | Ammonia-oxidizing marine archaeal communities from Monterey Bay, California, United States - M1 40m 21515 | ecosystem: Environmental > Aquatic > Marine > Coastal | place: USA: California... | reverse complement strand
TAGCCAACCGCAACAATCACGGCCATCGGTGCCGACAAGGCATCAGCAAAGCGGCGCTGCGCGAGGCCTTGTAGTAATAAGGGCGGCAACGCTATTAGCCACGGCAACAAAACAGGTGTGGCAAATTTCTTGTCTCGGCATGCCCACCAATAAGCAAATGGCAGCATAAGTGCCGTCCACCCTATCCATTCGAGTAAGCCCGTTGATTGACTGCCGGTGTCGCCAAGCAGCGGCGCCGACTCGGCTATGCCAGCCATGAATGCATCCGCTCGCGAGACCCAGGCGAATCCTTCAAGAATGTGACTCGCCGGCGGAATGTCGAAAGCAAAAATAATTGCAATCACTGCTGCGCCACAAGCCACGGCCAAGCGCATGTATTTACGCGTAGCAACTTGGCTGCCCGACCACCAAATGGGGATGGGCAGCACAACGCCCAAAGACAACCACAACCAATGGAAGTTGGATAAATTGATGACCATCCATGGGTAATCGGCAATCCATGGGGATTGCAAAATGGCAGGCAGCAACACGGCCAATGCCGATAAATGGAACAAGCTAACGAACAAGGCTACCTGACGATTGAAATAGTTATACAGCCACCACAAACACAATAATTGGATAGGCACCAAATACATCAGCGCACCTACCCACACGCCAAGCATCAAACCAGCTGCGGCGCCGGCGGTCAATGACGACAGCATGCAGGCCCGCAAGCTTGAAAACCCACCGAACTTGGAGGCAAAGGTAAATGCCACCAGTATGAAACAGTTGAGCATCGACACCAAGGCATGATGATCGGCGACGCCCCTGCCGCCGTAGTGAATCGATGCGTAGCTAAAAGCATGAAGCAAGCCGGCCAACAACGCTGCGCCGCGCCCAGCAATCATCAACGCCGCCAACGCTACGAGCACCGAAGTTAAGGCCGAGAACAACCACGGCAGCTGCCCCATCTGCATTTCAAGGGTCGAGGTATCGTCGTCAACAAAAACGTCAGCCACTACCGTGTAGTACGGCGGCCACGGAATAATCGCTCCATCAGGATAATTCAAAAACGCATCGCGCGCGGACGGTATTCCATTGACCTTGCGGTATTCGCTTAAGCGGCGCATGTGGTAAAGGCCGTCACTATCTAAGCTATGCCAAGTATCGCTATCTTGATAGCTAGCGTTAGTCGCCCAAGTGGTAGAGCGTGCCTCGAAAGACAAGAACGCCACCAATAACAAAATGGCAACAGTCAACAGTGGCGCGAGGTTACGAAGCATTCTAGAAGCGCAGCGCGTATACCAACTTGAGCGTCAAGTCGTGCTGCACAGGCACAATCATACGATTTGCTAGCTCTTCCCACCCGCTGTCAGCTACAAAAAACAATTCGCGGCCATCTTCGAGTAAATACTTTAATCGCGACTGCACACCCAAGGTGTCGCTCTGATTGTCGGCTTGAAAGAGAGTACCCCACGACATTTGCGGACCAAAGGAGAAGTCGAGTGCCAAACTCTGAACCCTGGTAGTAAAATCTCCAGCGGGCAAGTGCCCGCGGTTTTCGCTATAGGATAATTGAATTTTGGACGACACTGATGGGCGATAAGTCAAATCAGTATTTAGCTTAATGATAGAGCCGTCATAGTACTGCCCGCCAGACAAATAAGTGCCATAAGACCATGTCTCACGCGTCGAAGTGGAATACTTCAGCATGTGTTCCATCCAAGAATAATCGCCAGCCAACATCGTCACACTATCGGCAACCTCGTAATCACTTTCCGGGCGGTCACGCATGATTTTAGTGTGGAACTTAACACTAGTACCGTCCTGGAACTCTGCGCCAAACAATCCCAGGCGTAAAGTAGAACTAATCAAATCGCCCTCAAGATTCGTCCACACTTCTGGGGCTACCGTAAATTCATACTGGCGTACCGCCGAATTATCTGGCAGCGGTTTCCACTGAACCACGGCCTTGTTCATCATTTCACCCGGACGACGGACATAACCCATGCCCGGTGAAAAATCAGATTGCGTGGCAATGTTGGCAAACGAGAACTTCCATTCAGGCTGCGACAAAGATGCTTGCAAACCAAAGCCTAAGCCACGTTGCGCACTATCTTCATCCGAGCTCTGAACCAAAAAGGTGTTCAACGCCAGGCTAGATCCAAACACATCGGCAGATGAAAAATGGTAATCAACACCACCGACTGAGTTGGAGCCCACGCTGCCTGGGTTACCGTCAGTAAACAGTCCGCCGAGACTCGAAGACTTTGATAAATGATAGGACGGACGCAACACAAACAAATTACCGCTCGGCACACCGAGCTCTAAATCGTCGCCAGAATGGACCGCCAACACGCCGAGAGCAAGATCACCAATGCGCCCGGCTAATCGCAGGCCGTAATCAATATCAACGGGCTTGTCCCCCGACAGGCCAATGCTACGACTAAAGAACGGCAACAAGTTTTTACTGCCACGGCCGCCCCAAGTGGACTGCTCGCCAAACTCAAACAGATTGCTATCTTGTAAAAAGAAGTCGCGTTTCTCAGGATAGAACGTTGAGAAGCGTGACAAGTCAATTTTACGATCGTCCACTTCTGTCTCAGCGAAATCGGTATTAAAGGTTAGCGAAGCTTTAAACGCTGGTGTAATCGACCAATGAAATTCGCCACCGAAATCGGGAAGCCATTCTTGATCGCCATTATGCTGATCGATTCTTTTGGTCTTGAAGTATGGGCGAAACTCGATTTCGCTTCCTTGTCTTACACCAGAAAGACCGCTTACTTCACCAGCTATAGAAACGTTGCCAACAAAGAGTTCGCGACGCGGCGAAGACCAGCGGTATTGACTACGTGACGCCCCCCGGTAACGCTGCAAGTTAATGCCCCAAGCATCGTTGTCACCACTACTTAGGGTGGCAAAAGGGATTGCCATTTCACACACCCACTTATCGTCATGTACTTTTGCAACGCCCTCCCAGAACCCGTTCCAGGGTTTGTTAAAGCGCAATCCATTTTCGCCGATGAGCGCATCGCCGCGCGAGCCTGCCGCCGACATCTGAAAGAAATAAGCCGACTGTTTATTATTGAAAGTATCGAGCACAAACTCAATACGGTCGTCATCAGTCAAAAAAGCATCACGCGACACATTTTGTAAAACCATCGAAGCGACATCTTCTTCAAAACACTCGAAAGCGACGTACAAAAACTCGTCGTCACGCGCTAAATAACAGACCGTGCGCTGCTCGGCAGGGCGGCCCTCGTTAGGCTTAACCTCGGTAAAATCGTCAATCTGGGCAGCGTGCTGCCATGCTAGATCATCGAGAACTCCATCAAGCAAGGGCGCCTGCTGGATTACTGTTATTTGCGCGCGCTTTATCGGCGCCACGGCCGAATTTTGACCCGTGGCACTACCCATAAAGTTTAAAACGCAAATGATGGCCATCGTTACACGAAACATACTGCGGATAGAATAAACTATCCATGCCAACAATGCGTCACTTACATTCCCTCCTTTACTTCATCGGCGTCGGCGCATTAATCGCCGGCCTAATCGACTGCGTTGCTATCTCTCTGGGTGGCTCGAGTGGCAATCATTTATTGGCTACCGGTTTCGTGCTACTCGCTGTCGGCAATGGCCTTCGCTTCAACGGCGCGGGCAACACTCCGCCCCGCGCTTCATATATTTTGTTGGGCTTAGCAGGTGCCCTACCACTTTTCTCCGGCATGGCTCCGCTCAGCGCGTTGTTTGCCGCGCTACTTTTTTTACCGCTGCGCGCACTTGGTGCCAATCTTGGCGCCGCAATCGAAAGCCATAAGGCCAATAGTAGTTTATTATTATTCTGTGCTCTAATCGGCGCCAACCTCATACCCGGAGTTGCCGTCGGAATACCCGGCTTTATTTGCGTGTGGGCGCTCACTGGCATTCTACAACGCTACTATCCCACTAAAGCTAGAGAAGAATCTAATAGCGACGTCGAATTCCCCGAATTGTTGCCGCCATTCGTTGGTGGAGTAGCAACCGCAATGATGGTGTTACTGTTTTTGCCATATGCAACCGTTTTTGATTACGCTACCACTGCCGACAACACCATCCGCGGTAACACTTTACTGTTGGTGTTTGCCCTTTCATGGTTCACCCTGGCTGCTGGTTTAGCCGACACCCTCTCAAAACTAACGCTGCGCGTCAGCTCCGTTTTACTCGCAGGGTCCGCGTTCTATTCTCTAGGGTTTATCGAACAAATAAGCGCGTCAGACACGTATAGTCGCTTCTTCCAAGATCAGAGAATATTAGATTTCGCGAATGCTAACTCCCCATTATTGGCTGAAGAAAATGCACTGTATGTGCCATTAATGACGGTGTTATGTTTTGCAATACCCATAGCGCTTATTGCCGTATTTTTACGTACTATCATTACCAGCCGCAAACACTTCTCATCGACCCTGTGTGGCATTGCTGCAGCATTCATTATTATTGCAATTGCGCCGCGAGAAATGGCTTTATCTAGCCGCTTGGCACTTACTGTTGGCTCATTTATTACCGTATTTCTACTCAGCTTCAAGCCGGTTCGCTCTAGCAAATTTACAGCAGCAACCGTCTCCGTTGCATCCATTGCAGCGTGCTTATTCTTGACGGCTAGCCATTGGCAGCCAACCATTCATCTTTCTGCGCGCAGTAACCACACCTGGATGGCGGAAGAAGGGAGTTCGGTCGCACAACTTAGCCATATTGAACGCCAGCTAAGCACAACATATCAAGATCAAAAGTACTCAACTTCTTTTGATGGACGTGTAGCAACCACTCCGTTGCCGAACAATCACCGCAGCTACCTGCAAAGTGACGCCTTCATTAATACGCTGATTGCAGATAACCACAATCCTATTTTAATTAGTGAACCAGAGCAGCTTATTCATTCAGCGGGTGGGCACTCACTTATTAAACTATATGCCGACGCACAATTTATCGCGCGCCGCTCATTGCTTCGCCACGAACTATTCCGCCAAGCGTCGATGCGACTTGCTGAAGATGGCTTATGCGTGTTACGAGTAGCTGCTGACGAACTAACCCCACACGTCGCCCCGCAAATTGCTCAATCATTTAGCGATGTGTTTAGCTCCAGCAAAGTATTCGTTTACTCGGACACTTTACAAATCCCCTACCTGATTTTCGTTGGCAGTAATCAAGAAATCACTCTCAGCGAAGCAGCGAAAGCCATCGAGGTCAAACTGGTCAGCAACACCAATGTCGACGCATGGATGCTGCAGGGACCATGGCGCCCCGTTGATTATTTATTGGCGGCTAACCACCCTGTGTTAAACCCCAAAGTAAGCAAGCACCATCGCGCCTCGGCAGTGCTAACTGATTTGGCCAGCCATCAAGCTGACGGCACGGAATCTCTGCTAAAGTTCTATGCTGCCCATCTGCAATCACAAGAATATTCGGTTCACGATACTTACTTGCAAGACAATCCGCTCTCTACTGAGACCACGGACGTAGCTCTTGCCGAATTGATGATCGTCACCAAATTACACCCGAATTCCTTGCACTTACAGCAGTTATGGCGCAATGTCGGGCTAGTTTTAGTCGAATCCCGTGAAATCTCTTGGATTGATACCTACTTCGGCGATCTGTACAAGCAGGGCTGGGACGACGATTTCGTACTCCTATCATTAGCCCATGCCGCCCTCGAGTCTCTCGATTTCGACGCAGCAAGCTCTTTGTGCAAAACCATCTTAGAGCGTTATCCACAACACCTCTCGGCAGGCGCATTGCTTGAGTTGGCGCAGAAGCAGCAGCAGGTGCCGCGCGATGGACATGTTGGGCATAACCACTAATTACTCCTTATTTTTCGCTCAACTTCCCTATATTAGGCTATACTTTCAAGCATTGTGGTAGCGTAATTCGCGCTCCTAATCCCTCTTAAACAAAATGCGAACATCCCTAGCAATTCTTGCTTTCACTTCTCTTGGTAGCCTCGCGATGGCCCAAGGCCCCGACGAATACGCCATGTACCAAGGTGATTCTACTCTCAATGACTGGGGCATTTGGCGCACCACCGACCTCGACGGCAATGGCGATTTCGCCGCTGGAGACGAGCTTATGTATCTTGGCGTAGACGGTGGCAACATGATTAATTATGTGCAAGACATCAAGTACCGTCAAGAAAACAGCCAACATTTCCTATATGTCATATCTACTAACGATATGGTTTTACGCCTAGAAGACATCAACGGCGATGGCGACACGATCGACGTTGGCGAAATAGTTGAATGGGCTGACACCAGAAACGGTGGACTTTTCAGCAACGCTTCACCTGACGCTCTCGACCACGACCCCGTCACTGGTGGCTTCTACGTTACCGACGACAACTGGTCAAGCGGCACTCAACCAAGCTCAGGCATTCACTACTACGTCGATAACAACAACGACGGCGACGCAAGGGACGCTGGTGAATTCACTCACTACGTTGATGCGCTTGCTGGCCTCACCATTGGAGGCACTACTGGCCAGGTTACAGTCGACCTTGGTGACTTCGAGGGAATCATGTACGACACCACAAACGGTGTCGTCGTTGGCTTCGCTCAACAAGATTGCATGCTTTACGCATTTCAAGATCTCAACGCTGACGGCGATGCGATGGATGCTGGCGAAGCCTGGAACTTCTGTAACTTAGTTGACGATGTTCCTGGCCTAGAATTAAACGCTGACGTTGCCTCAGGCGTATTACCTAATGCGGGCTGCGCCTCATCCTCGGGCACTGGCATGTACGCGACTCTAGAAGTTCTAGAATTCGCACCTGGCGCTGGCCCACTTGGCGAAGACGTTTACTGGATTATGTCCACAGCTGCTACTTCTACTTGCAATGGAGCGGGTGGCCGTTTGTACCGCGGCATCGACTACAACGGTGACCTCGATTTAAACGACGCTGGTGAAGTCGTTCTGTACTACGATGGCGCGAATTCAGCGCAAAGCATGCCTTCATGTTACGGAGGTGCTGCCCACGATGGCGGCTTCTCTATCCGTTCTGGCGGTGGCGAACTGTACTTCTTGAAAGACGCTAATAACAACAATGATGCCATGGACGCCGGAGATGCGACATACATGAGCTTCGATACGCTTGGCCACTTCGTTGGCGAAATGGACAACATGCCAGCTGGCGCGTTCGCGCCACCTGCTGTGATTAACCCCAACTGGACTATCTTTGGCTCATCCGGAACATCATCAACTGGATCGACACCAACTATCAGTAGCAATGGTCATCCTGTAATTGGGCAGCCCCTGGAGATCTACCTCGACGATGGCTTAGCAGGCCGCAACAATATTTTGTTCATGGGCTTCTCTGACACTGTCTGGAATCGTCCACCGGTATTTAACCTGCCCTACGATATGACGGGCATTGGCGCTCCTGGCAACTTCTTGTTTGTTGCTGGAGACTACCAATTCCAATCAGGCTCCGATGCTGCGGGCCATGCGGTAATCCCACTGAACATTCCTAACAATCCGAACTTCATCGGATGGAATCTGTACTTCCAATGGTACTGCTCTGACCCTACCGCAAATGCTCGTGGCGCGACCATGTCAAACGCGGCGCACGCTATCATTACTGATTAATTAATAACATAATTAAAGATGAACTGATAACCTTAGAGGGAGCCATAACGGCTCCCTCTTTTTTTACATGTTAGCTACCCTACTTCTTGTTGCATGCGCTCAATCTCTAGATGAAATTGAGTCCACGCTTAAAGCAGCCACCGACAAAACGTCATACGAAAACGGGGCGTACAGCGCTGCACGTTCACTAGCAGACATGCGCACTGACGATGCCGCAAAGTTACGCATCGAATTGTTCGACACCAAGCATGACACTTATCGCGGCGTTTATTTGCGTGATTGGTTTTACAGTGGCTACCTAAAGTCGACGTCGCATAGTGAAGGTGATTTAATGTTAGCCGCAGCCGCTAATAAAAAAATTAGTAGTTGGCATCGCGTTATTTTATTGCGTGGTATCGAGCGCAGTAAGGTAAAAGTATCGGGTAAGCTTTTGCTTAGCAAGAATTTCCTTAAAGATGCCGACGTCTGCCGCGCTTGGCAACACTGCGCAGGGGTCTTGTTTAAAGAGTCGCGCATTGACTTTAGTAACTCGAAGACGGCTTCCAGTGGCAAACTAATAGAATTATTTGACAAGGCCGGAGCACCCTTCCACGGCTATGCCTACTTAGACTCTTTAACCGATAAGCAACAAGCGAATCTAGTTGATGCAGCACTAAAAGCTAAAGACAGTGGCGATCGCGCAATTGCTATTCGTATTTTGACGCGGCAAGCACCTGCCAATTTAAACTTGATTGCGATTGCGCAAAGTGCCTTCGACAGCAACGCCGCTGGCCCGCGCACCGCAGTACTTGAGTCCGTAGTGGCTAACGAAATATTCATAGCGGCTCCGCTGCTGATTAAGTTTCTTAAAGACGAGGTTGCAGCATTCCCTGACTTACCCGGCCGCTTCGTTTCTGATATTGGCGACAGCTTAAGGGAGCTAACGGGCATCTCATTTGGCAACGACCCTGCTATGTGGGAGAAATGGTGGAACGAAGCCGGCGCCGGGTGGCTAGCCGAAGCTAAAAAAGGCAGTGCAAAAGGCGACCAACAAGAGCGTCAACAAGACGAGACGGTTGCGCAATTTTTTGGCATCCCCATCGACAGCTGCAACGTTGCCATCTTGGTGGATGGCTCAGGGTCCATGTCTACTAGTCAACTAAACGGTGAAAGCTGTGCGGAGGCAGCAGCAACCGAGGTCGGGAAGTTTTTAGCGCAATTGCCAAAGAAGGCTTTGTTTACCGTAGCCACCATCGAACAGAAACCAGAATTCAGTTTCAAAAAGATGGTAGCCAATTCGAAGACAAATCGCAAAAAAGCCTTAGACTTTTTGGCGAAACGGCCTTATCGCTCGACTTCGGCTTTGTATGACGCGCTCGAGCAAGTGGCGCTCGACTCAAGCATTGACACGGTGCTTATCGTTTCCGATGGTGGGTCGTCCGCAGGCAAGCATCAATACCCCGGGCATATTCTGGACGGATTCGAGCGCATGTATTTGCGCACTGGCCTGCGCATTCATTGTGTTCTAGTGACCGACAGTAATAAACATGAGGGCTTCTTGCGCGACCTGGCCGCCGTTTCCGGTGGTAGAATGGTAAAGCCCTGATTAATTTCAACTCGATCCCTCTAAATGCGCGCAACTCTAATTCTTGCTCTACTAGCAGGTTGGTTTTCAATACCAGCCGCTTCAAACCTCGAAGTTTACTTCATCGACACTGGCCAATCTGATGCCACGTTATTGATATCTCCGAGTGGTCAAACCTTTTTGTTTGATGGTGGCAGCAACGGCGACGGCAACGGCGCTGTAGTACCCCTGCTTAATTCTTTGGGCATCAGTCATTTAGATTACGTGGGTGCTAGCCACTATCACGCTGACCATGTCGGCGGGCTAGATGAAGTCTGGAACAGCGGCATCACTGCTACTATTTGCTTCGACCGCGGCAATAACAATCAGCCGACTACACAATCTTATACCGATTATAAAAGTCGTTACAGCTCAGTGCGACAAACGATTTCGCCAGGGCAAGTGATCGACTTAGGTGGCGGCGTGACGCTTACTTGTATCGTTGTAGATGGCAAACTAAGCAACGGTAATACTGTTAACCTCTCTGGTTCATCGCAACTCGAGAACTCATCAAGTGTTGGCTACCGTATCGACTACGGAGACTTTCAAATGTGGATGGGCGGAGACTTAACTGGTGGCGGCAACGGCACTACTAATGTTGAATCCAGCGTGGCGCCATTAGTCGGCGACGTAGATGTTTACCAAGCCAACCATCATGGTTCACGGACGTCGTCCAACTCCACTTGGATTAGCCATTTGAAGCCTGAGTTCACTGTTATCCCCTGCGGTTCCAATAACCCGTATGGCTACCCGAAACAAGAGGTCATCGACAGAATTAATACTGCGACAAGCATGACACCGGTTTGGTGCCCTACCGATGGCACTGGCGCCGACGGTTACGTCGATGCAGAAGGAACGATTCGCTTAACGACCGACGGCAACACTTACACGGTGCGCGCCGAAGACGACACTAGCTTCACTGCTTATGTCGACGAATATTCTTCCGCGGCGCCAAGCGCTGGTGACGTAGTGGTTGCAGAGTTCATGCACAACCCTGGACAAGCTTCTGACATACTCGGTGAATGGGTAGAGATCGTTGGTGTAGGCAACGACGTCAATATCGACAACCTTGAAATGCGCGACGCTGCTGCCGATAACGTCAAGTTTGGCACTGCGGTGCAACTACAACCCGGAACCGAATTAGTCATAGCTGCCGACGGCTTGCCATCACGCAACGGCGGATTACGTCCACAATTTGTTTGGCCAGCTGGTCAATTTGCTTTAAGCAGTGCAGATACAGTCTGGCTTGAATATGGTTCGACTGAAATCGACCGCGTTGATTACACTAGCTCTTGGGGTGGCAACGGTATTTCATCTGAGCGCGAAGACTGCATGGCGCCTGGGTCTCTGTCGAACTTCAGTAATGCGACCACTAGCTACGGCAATGGCGATAAAGGTACTCCTGGTACCGACAACGCGGCCGATACTACTGATTGGAGTGGTGGCGGTGGGACAGATTTGTCCATCCAGCTACTAACTCCACCTGTGCGCGGTCAAGCCTTTGGAATGAATTGGCTAATGCCAAATGAATACGGCGCGCGCTATCAAGGCTTCATCACTCTTGGCACTAGCCCGGGTCACCACATTAATGGCACGCATATTCCCGCAAACCAAGACATCGCTTATAGCCGTACTTTCTTAATGAATGGTTTCTTCGGGGCAGTGCCAAGCAGCGAAGTTAAAAATGTAAACGTGCTTGTGCCTAACAAAAATTCTTTACGTAACCGGGTGATATACGTTACGTTTTATACCTTCGACGTCGTTGGCTCAGTGCAAGTTCGCAAGGTTAGCGTGCCGCTACCGATGATCATCAGTTAGCAACTGTTGCAGGTGACGGACCACAGAGTTTTTCACCTGCGCAATATCGACAGCGGAGCCTAGTTGCTGCTGCATACTAGTCATCACGTCGGGCTCAAGTCCGCACGGATCAAAGCGACTAAACCATCTTAGATCGGTATTCACATTTAGCGCAACGCCATGATAAGTAACCCATTTGCGCACTGCCACGCCGATACTCGCGACCTTGTGGTCGTTAACCCAGCAGCCGGTATTACGCTGGTCGCGCATGCCTTCTAAGCCGAAATCACCTACAACCGCCATCATCGCTTCCTCTAAAGTATGCAGGTAAGCATGTAAATCGCAGGCCTTTTCTTTTAGCTGAATCAGCGGGTAAATAACCAATTGCCCTGGCCCGTGATAGGTCACCTTACCGCCGCGCGCGATTTCATGAACCGGAATGCCTACCTGCTCGTATGCCTCGTTAGTGGCGCCGCGACCGACCGTAAGAACGGAATCGAATTCAGCAAGTATAAGTTGGTCACCTTTTTCTCCGGCGGCAATCGCGTCAACCAACTCGAGCATCATCTCGGTAGTTTTGCCATAGTCCGTACGCCCCAAGTCAACAATTTCAAGGCGCGGGCTATGGCTAAACTTCATTAGCCAGCTTTACTTTTTCGTGGTCATCGCGTGCGGCGACATACCGTGCACATCTTCACATGCTTCCATGAATGCTTCTGAGAGCGTTGGGTGAGGATGAATAGTTAAAGCGATGTCTTCTGCAGTTAAACCCGTTTCAATCGCCAGCGAACCTTCGGTGATCATGTCGGTGACGTTTGGCCCAACCATGTGCACACCAATAATGGTGTCGTCTTTAGCGTCGGTAATCACTTTCACGAAACCGTCGGTGGCGTGCATCGACATTGCGCGACCGTTAGCCGCAAAGTTAAAACGGCCCACTTTGTAATCAAGCCCTTTCTCTTTACACTCGGCTTCTGTCATGCCCGTTCCGGCGATTTCAGGATCAGTGAAGATAACCCACGGCACCACTTTATAGTCGTAAGCGATACCAGGCTGACGGCAAATGGCACCCGCAGCTGTCAAACCCTGGGCAGAGCCTTTGTGTGCCAACATCGGCCCGGTCGTAATATCGCCAACGGCATAAACGTGCGGGGTTTTAGTCTGGCATTGTGCATCAACGCTGATGAAGCCGCGCTTATCGGTTTTTACCCCGACGGTTTCGAGGCCAATATTCGCCGTAACAGGGCGGCGTCCTACTGTAAGTAGAATGACATCGGCATCGAAGGTTTGCTCTTTACCATTGACGTCGACTAGAACTTCTACGCCATCGCCTTTTGTTTTGTAAGACTTCGCAGATGACTTTAAGTGTATTTTAATGCCGGCCTTCTTCGCTTTGCGTTGCACGACTTTTACCAAGTCAATATCCGTGCCGGGCAGGAGTTGGTCCATGAATTCTACAATGGTCACCTCAGTGCCAACCTGTGCGTAGAACATGCCGAGTTCCATTCCTATAACGCCGCCGCCAATGACCAAAAGTTTCTTGGGTAATGTTTTTGGAGCGAGAGCCTCGGTGCTTGACCAAACTTTATCTGAGAAATCAAAGCCCGGAATCGGTATGGGCTCGGAGCCACTCGCAATAATAATATCGGTGCATGAAACTTCGACCGTACCGTTGGCTGTTTCGGCGGTGACCTTGTTCGCAGAAACAATCGTGCCTTTGCCCGTTATCAATTCGATGTTACGGTTATTGAACAAGCCGCCGATGCCGCCGGTGAGACGCTTAACGATAGTGTCTTTCCAGGCAATCAGTTTACTAAGATCTAACTTCGGAGTTTCAACAGTGAAGCCCATGTCGACCGCATTCTTGGTTGATTCCATGAAGTGCCCCGCCGAGATCAAAGCCTTGGACGGGATGCAGCCTACGTTAAGGCAAGTGCCTCCGATGCTATCTTGCTCTATGCAAACTACTTTCTTGCCAAGGTCGGCTAAGCGGATGGCGGCTACGTAGCCTGCGGGGCCAGAACCGAGAACAACTACATCTGTTTTAATTTGTGACATGTCTATTCCTTAAAGAATGGGCGCAAATTATAACGTGCCGATTGAGTTTTAAGGCGTCTCCCTTGTATATGAAAAAATCCACACACCTCGTCCCTCTGCTAATAGGCGCTTTCTGCGCGCCTTTGGCTGCTGCGACCTTGTTGCAATCGCCTGGCTCGACACCGCCAGCGGGTAAATGCCCTGATATGGGGGTGCAAATGGTCGATGCCACCTTCACGCCCACGCAAATGGCGGCATGCGAATTTGGCTTTCTTCACTATGAAGGCTTTGGGCTTGATTTGACATGGGAAGATCCGGTCTGCCCGTTATCCGTAATCTGGGAGCCCGCCTACTCATCTGTCGTTGCAAAACCTAATATGACTGTTAAGCATGTCGATAACTCACATGCCCGAATGTTCGAATTCGTGTGCGACAAAGACGAAGAAGTGTGTCGCCACTCCGCATCTCACGAACTACCTGGTTTTTACCCCTTCTATATTGAGTTGCCATGCGTTTATTAATCATAATCCCTGCTCTAGGGTGCGTCTTTGCAATGTGTCTATTTAAAAAGCCGCCTTCGGCCGAAAATATAATCGCACCAAATGCCTCTACGCAACAAAATATTGTCCACAGGATCAACGCGATAAGGGTACCCATTACTCGCGAGGCGGTTGTAAGCTCCCTCAAGAGCGATGGGCTTATGATGTTTTTACAGCAACTTCAAGGCGCGAAGGCCGGCATGGACACGGCCGCCCTCAAGTCACAATGCCGTGCATACTTAGTTGGCTTCAAGCAACTGCCGCACCCGGCACATAGCTGGAGCGCCTTCTTGCATGACTTGTTTGCATCCTGTATTGACAACGAATTTGCTGCCGAAATTGTAGCGATGGCACTGTTGGGGCAGAACGTACTTGATGAAGAAGACTTGCCAATGGTTCTTGACGTTAGACCCATAAATATCGACAACGCTGCGACCCATCGCTGCCGCTGGCAGGCGATGTTGTTTATTCATGCCTTAAGTATTGTTTTTCCTACCGCTGTAGTGAATGGCCATAGTGAATTAGTGTTGCCGTTCTTAGATGATTCGTCATCTCAGGTGAGGTATACAGCCTTTACCGCCCTATATCCCAACCAATCCGCCAGCAAATTCTTAGCATTTTCAGATTTCTATGGCAATTTGGCCCATTCTGAACAAAAGCTGCTCGCTGAGAAAATTGCCGAAAACTACCCAGCACATGAAGCAGCACAGATACTTAAAACTCTTGTAAATCAGCATAAAGTACAGATCTTAGGGGCTTTTTGCAAGATTGCTCAACGCGACCATTCGGCGATTGAATTGCTGCTTTACGCTGAATTTGACATCTTTACAAGTGAGCAGCATAGTGCTGTGAACGAGGCTCTAGCTTCAAGGTCGCGTACTACTACGATGCTTGAGCTAAGCAATGAGGGTATCTTGCGGCAGCAGCTACTTAACGCTTACTTTGTCTCTGGTGCCGGGGAAAACGCCCAAGTGCTTAATTTGTCAGTAGTTGAGTGGATTGCCCGCCTCGACAACAACCCCTTAATAAAGCAGCAAGCAATTGATTTCCTACTTTCTATTAGCCAAGAGGAAGGCGAAGCAATAGCAAACTCAATAATGGGCGAGAAAGATTTCATTATCAAACATTTCTAAATTTATCGCGATATTCCGTCCTAGAATCAACTCATTATAGTAAAATTCAAATGACGAAAAGAGTTTCTGCATCCCCTGCAATATCGCTTTATTCGGCAATCTCCTATGAATCCCTCATTCACGTCTTCGAAAATCATTCTCGCGGCTCTGACATTAGGTCTGGGCCTTGATTCAATCTCAGCTCAGCAGGTCGCAGAAGCCGGTGGTTGGTACGCCCGTATCCAACAAGACAACAGTCGCCGCATTGACATGACAAGCGCCTCAATGTCTGGCGGCAATGATGTGTTTATTTCTAGCGATATCAACAACGACGGCTCTGCCGATTACGTCGCGGCTGGTATTTACGAAAACCTCGCCACTGGTGTTTCTTGGGCTCGTGTATATGTCTATTCAGGCTTCACAGGCGATATCCTGTATACCTGGGAGAATTCCGCGGTCGATTTTGGCTGCAGGCTAGAGGTGACCATTGCGGGCGATATCAACTCCGATGGCTTCCCTGACATTTTAGTCGGCGCTCCATTGGCATCATCCGTCGGCAAACCCGGCTGTGGCGCAGCCGTTTTAATATCTGGCTCTACTGGCGACACACTCAAATTGTGGTATGGCGATAAGCCCGGAGCATTCTTTGGCGCATCTGTTGCTGGTGTTGATGATGTGGATCGCAACGGCTTCCGAGATATAATTATTGGCGCACCTGGCACATGGTTAGGCGCCCCAAAGGTTGGCGCTGCTCACGTGTTCTCTGGTTCGTGGAATGGTGATCCCAACTTTGGCCAGCACCTGTATACCTTCAATGGTGTTCATGCCAATTCTGGTTTTGGTAGCCGAGTCGCTGCCGCAGACGACGTTAACCGTGATGGCTATCCTGATATCGTGATCAGCGCTCCGGGCTACGATTCACCTCTTGGTCATCAATACCCTGGTACCGTCGATGTCTACTCAGGTCTGGATGGCTCACCACTGGCTCACTGGCAAGGGCGCAACGGTGGACGTCACTTTGGATACAGCATTGCTGGTGTTGGCGATATCGATCGCGATGGTTACCCCGATATCGCAGTCGGGCTTCCTGCTTTCCAAAACGACCCGGTTCTTCAGCAAGGCGGTGTACTGGTATTCTCCGGCCTAACCCATAGCGTTATTCGCCACTATCAAAGTCATGAGATGGGCGATGGCTTTGGCGCAAGCATCTCTCCTACAGGCGACACAAATGGTGACTTTTGGCCTGACGTCTTTATTGGGGCCCCATGCGCCGAAAATGGCCGTGGCTCTGCCACTCTGTTCTCTGGCGAGAACGGTGCGATTTTGTTCCGCGCCTTAGGCGAGGACAACACATCGCGCCTAGGGCGCTCACTTGGCTCATCAGGCAGCTTAAACCGTTACGGTTTTGTCGATTTGTTAGCTCTGTCGTCATCAACTGCTCTAGGCTCAATCATTGCACGATTTGCCTTCATCGAAGGCTTAGAAATGCCTCGAGGCGACAATATTTCATCAAGCAACCCGACACGAGTTACCCTCAAAGTAGATATGCCTCGAGACATGGCTGGCCAGCCTTACAAAATATTGGTCACGAATGCTGGTACCACCCTATGGGTTACCAACGAGGGCATACAAATGCCTCTTGCCGACAGCACGATTCTGCGACGCTCTTCGAGAAACAATGTGCCGGGGTTCATCAGGAACAACATGGGCTTGCTGAACCCTGTGGGCGACGCAACTGCAACAATCGATTTCCCAGCCGGGCACCTACTAAATGCGGTTGGTTCTAGCTTGCACTTCAGCGCGATTATCTACGATTTTAGTGGCCGTATTATGGCATCTACGGTAGCCAAAGAATTGCACATAAATTATTAAGCAATAGCAATCCCCACAAACAGCCATTTTCTGTCAATTTATACAGAAAATGGCTGTTCTGTTAGGTATCCTCATGTTGTATGCATAAATACCTACCCATAGCCTTGCTTGCCTGTCCTTTGGTTGCTCTGAGCAACACTAGTTACGCGCAAGAAGAACAAGAAGTGAGCGCCGAAGAAGTGCTGCTAAGTAGTGCGCGTAACGCGGTTGCCCTCGCCAATCTAGATGACGCTGCAGCGCGTTACGAAGATTTACTCCGTCAATACCCCCGCTCTATCGAAGGGTTAAATGAGTATGCAGGTATTTTAGCCCAGCAACATCGCTTGCTAGAAGCTGTTACGCAATACGAATCGCTCGTTCGCGTCGACGCTAACAACACCGACGCACGTATTTCTTTAGCGAATCTCTACATGGAAATGAAAGAGTTAGGCTTTGCCGCCGAGCAACTCGGAAAAGCGCTGGCTATCGATCCAGAGCTAATTGAAGCCGGGATTATGTTGGCGCGCATTCACGCATGGAATAACGACTTCGAAAAAGCTACCGAGGTTTACCAGGAATATTTGCAAGGTCTTGATACTAGCGACCCGGCCACTCGCCAATTGATGGTGGCTTTATTGCTTGACACACGCCGCCCTCAAGAATCTTTGTCGATACTCGCCGAATTACGCGAAGACGATCCGACTGATTCTACCGTGTTGGCAGACTTAGCACGAGCGCACACTATGCTTGGTAACCACGTCGAAGCGATTGGCCTTGTGCGCGAAATTTCCGGCTTAGATGAAATTGACAGTCCGGCTTTACTAGAGTTATCCTATTTCATGCGCGACTCTGGAAACTTCCGGGCTGCGATTGAGCTTAACGAACGTGTGCTCGGCGCGAGCTCAAATGACGCTGCTGCTTTAATCGCTAATGCTAATTTACACCTTGCCGCGCACTTGCCAAACAAAGCTTTGCAAATCCTTGCGAGCGCTGAATTAGACCGAGACTCTCGCAGTTATCTACAAAGTAAAAGTCTGTACCACTCGATGACCGGCGAGTATGCCCACGCCTTAGAGATTTATCGGCGCCTTCTTGAGGACAACCCAGCTGATTTTGAGATACGTCTTGCGTTAGGCAAACTATACTGTCAGAGCGGCGAATACCAAAAGGCAAAGGCCCAACTTAAAAGGGTACCGGACAATTCATCGTTCAGCCAAAATGCTAAGCTCGAGCTAGCAAGATGTTTATTCGCCGAGCGACGCTACCAAGAAGCGGCTGCTCATTGCCGTAGTTTAATGAATAGCGACCCGCGCGACTTCGAGGCTGTTGTAGTATTAACTCGATCCTACATTAAACGTGGCATGGCGACTGAAGCGCGACACATATGCTTAAAGTTCCTTAAAGAGAATCCAACTGCTTCATACGGTACGCTTGCGGTAAAAACAACTTTAGCTGAGGCATATCTCGCAGAAAACCAAGGCCTACGCGCTAAGACTTTATTCGATGAAGTTTTGCAGGACCCATACGGCGGGCTAATTCCAGAAGCGCGCTATGGCTTAGCAAAGTCTGATTCGCGCCTTACGGGCGCAGATAGTGCGAACGCGGCATTACTTGAACAAGGCATGGCAGGCATGGGTGCCGACTTTAGGCTACTCATGAATTTAGGTCAACTAGCTGCAAACGATGGCGACTATAAATTAGCGATTGAATTGTTCAACCAAATCATGAGTTGGGATCCTGGCAACCAAGCGGCTCTAGTGAGCCGCGGTGAAGCCAAAGCATCATTGCGGGGTGAAGGCATGACTCAATCTGCCTTGACGGACTTCGATCGCTTGTTGCGCCAAGCACCGTCAAACATACGTGCCCGCCTTGGCGTGGCGCGCATACAAGCGTCAATGAAGCTGTATGATGAGGCTGTAAAGAGTTACGACCTTATATTACAGCACGATCCGACTTACTCCGTTGCCATTCGTGAAAAAGCTCGCGCGCAAACATGGTCGCAAGACCCCGAATCTGCTACTGCAACATACGCGCAATTAGCAGAAGCTGAAGCGTTTAGTCTTGGCGGCACTGGTATGCCGACTGCTGCAGATGTCGAAGGTCGGCACTTGGCTGGCGCAGCCAATGCCGAAATTGAAACTATCGCTAGCCTCGAACAACGCTCGAAAACGATGTTGCTCAACCGTCAGTACTACAAGTCAATCCCTTTGCTGCGTAGTTTAATAGAAACGGAGCCTTCCAACCAAGAGGCGCGTTTTGATTTAGCTCAAGCGCTTAGCAACACCGGTCAGACGACTAAGGCGATAGATGCTTACGAGAGCATCCTACGGATTAATCCTAATCACCGTGAAGCGCGCATAGCTTTGTCGCGTAACACTCATGACCTGACGCCTAGCTTTCACACCGCTTTCGAGTCTATAAACCAAGACTCAAATGACCGAACAGGCTCTGGTGATGGCTCAAGCTTAGCTATAAGTAAGTTCTCGGTGGGGACATCGCTGCCGCTAGGCGATATCGATGAAAAACTCTCGTTAACCTACACGAAACTAGATTTATCTCCTGGATTTGGCGATCTCCCTATTAACACTGATGGGTATTCGGGGAACGTCTTTACTATTGGCTACAAGAACAATCCGCAGCAAAACGCGCAAGGGGCCAGTCGGTTTCTAGTTCACTCTAACCTTAATTTAGAAGGGTATGTAAATGACCTTGATAAATCAATGACCTACGATATTGGTGTTGACGTTGCTTTGGATGATGAGCTTACGCTATTCGCTAGCATTTTTAGTGAAAACGTTATTGAAAATCAAAACAGCCTTGTTTCAAAGGGCGATCATCTAATTTTAATTGACGCCCAACCCGGCGGCGGAACCGTATTAGATGCCAGCAACCCTGTATCCCGGGATGGCGTAAACATTGGATTGACATACTTGGTTAATCGCTCTTGGGAGTCAAATATCCGATTAACCACTGCCAGCTACTCGGACGACAACTCACTTCTTGGGCTTCATGTGGCAAATATGTTAAATATCACTCTGCCGCCTAAAGAGCTCAAGGTTTCATTGGTTTACGATTACCAAAATTTCGGCAACGACACTCAAGAGAACTATCAAGAGAATGTCGGGGCTGCTCGCTATTTTGCACCAAACGGATACACCTCCTACGCCGCATCTATTGGATGGCGCCAGTGGATCGGAAAAGACTTCTTTAAAGGGGCGAATCAAACCTGGTATGACCTGGCATACTCCAGCATTTGGGACTCGGAGGGTGATAACTATGACAACATCCGGGCAACCTTCAATTATGATTTCGATGACCATATGTCATTGCTGGTTAAAACTAGCCTGCTAAATTCTGCTTACTACAATTCAACTAGCGCATTCTTCGGCTTCGACTATCGCTTCTAAGGGAGTAAAAGCGCTCTAGGCCCCATTAAAGCGCCTTTAGGCATAGGCAAACCTCATATTTTTAGTTTTATCCACATTATTTGCGGATATGGGATATCCTATTGGAGACGTTTCGCTAGAGCGAAGCCCTCTGCGTCGCCCCTCCCTTCCCCTAAATTAGATTTAAGAACTTGAAGCCCGTAAATGATTATAGTGTCGGCTCTTACGCTCACGCGGAGAGTTCGCGCACCGGGGTTTCGCCTTTTGCTAGGAAGTTGCTTATGGTGATTGCGTTGCTCACCACAGTGAGCTATTTAGTGTTCCGTGTCATGTTCACACTGAATCTTGACGGCAGCTACGCGACTTTCGCCTCAATGCTATTGCTTTTCGCTGAATTCTCTGGCGGAATCAGCCTTATGCTTTATTTCTTCCAAATATGGGAGGTTGAGAATGTACCACAGCTAGAGCCACTCGAAGACGTCACAGTCGATGTTTACATCCCGACTTACAACGAAGATACATCGCTACTGCGGGCAACAGTTAACGCATCAAAAGCGATGAACTACAATCATCGGACTTTCCTTTTGGACGATGGTAACCGCGAAGAAGTCCGCGAACTTGCTGCAGAATTAGGTGTCGACTACATAGCTCGTGAAGAAAATCGCCACGCAAAGGCGGGCAACCTAAACCATGCCCTCGAAATCACCGAAGGTGAGTTTGTCGTGGTACTCGATGCCGACCACATTCCGTCCCGAAACTTTATTGAGCGTATGCTTGGCTTATTCCGCGACCCCAAGTTGGGCTTCGTGCAATCGCCACATGCTTTTTACAATTTCGAGAACTTTCAATCCTCTGTTGACTACTCGAAAGGGAAATACTGGGAAGAGGGTCTGTTGTTCTACCAACAAATTCAACCTGGGCGCAATCACTGGAATTCCGTTATTTTCGCGGGTTCTGCGGCGATGTTTCGCCGGACTGCTCTTGAAGACGTGGGGCTTGTCGCTGTAGAAACGATTACCGAAGACATGCACACAGGCATTCGCATGTCTGCAAACGGCTGGCGCTCGCTATTCGTTTCTGAATCACTCATCGCCGGCATGGCAGCTCCCGATGTTACTACTTTCCACTCCCAACGTTTGCGGTGGGCAGAAGGCAACGTTTCGATTTTATGGCATGACAACCCGCTGTTTATGCGCGGCCTGACGCTCGCGCAAAGATTATCCTTCTGGGCCTCCATTGTTCACTGGTTTAGCGGCTTTACGCGCTTGGCCGTTTACCTAACACCGATGCTGTTGTTATTCACGGGCGTGGCTCCATTTACTAAATTTACTGCCCCGATTGTTGCGATGCTAGTTTTCTACATCGTTATTACTCATGCTGTGCTGCGAATAATCTCTGGGAAGCACGCAAGCTTGTTGAACATAGAGATCTTCGCGATGATGACCTTCTGGACAAACATTCGTGGCTGCTGCAAAGCGCTCTTCAGTCACAAGAAGTCAAAGTTTGTTGTTACCTCTAAACGCGGGCGTCAAGACAACGCGTCGCTTGTGCCATTGTTAATGCCACAAGCTTTGATATTCGGGATTGGCGGCCTATCAATTGTTTGGGGCACCTTCCGGGTGATGTTTGAGTCGAGCCCCGACTTCCTCGGCATAGCCATCGCTGGACCACTAACGATCTATCAGATGTGGTTGGCGTGGGTAGTAATCCGCAGATCACTAGCCGCCGAGAACAAACGCTATTCATATCGTCACCGCGCAGGATTGCCGGTGAGCTTCCGTTTAACTAGCCCTAACGGAGAGGAGTTCTCGGGCGCTGGCATCACAAACGACATTAACGAGAAGGGTATTGGCTTTGTTGCTTTCCAAGACTATCCTGCTGGGGCAGAAGGAGAATTTGACATCTCAATTGGAGGCACGGTCGTCACCATGCCAGGCCGCATTCAGCACACAGACGCTGGCGCCATCGATCCGCTACTAGAGCGCTCCAAAGACACCATCAACATGTCAAGCTACGGCGCTCTTTTTGGCGACGTGCCTGACGGGTCAATAGACACGCTGATGGACGCACTTATGAACTTCGTGGTGCCAATGCAGTACGATAAATTCGCAAAATCTAACGCGAAACAAAACCGATTCTTAAGTTGGTTGACCGATCCAAGCCAATGGCATAGACGCAAAGAAGACCGATTGGCCTATCATTTACCTCTCGGTATTTCCAGGCAAAGCACGGACGCAAACGGTGCGGTTGAGATAATCGAGGCCGCGACCGAAGACGTTAGCCGTTCTGGCTTGCGCGCTCTTCTGCATGAGGAGCTAGAACTTGATTCGAATTACGAATTCCGCGTGCAAACACCATTTGGGAAAGCAAGCGGCATTTTTCAAGTGGTGCGGATCACAGACCGTGTTATTGGCCCTGAAATAAAGAAAGAGCATGTGTTTCGTTTCGTAAGTTTTGATGGCCAATCTCGCTCTCTGATTCACGATTTGCTCAAAGCAGCAAATGAGAAACCAATGCGGTCGGTATTGGGAAACAGCGGAGGTAACCGCAATGCTCCTATCTACCAACCGGTTGCGATTACTTTATTGTGCGCGGCTTTTTTGGTTCCTGGCAGCTTGTCGCTGTTCCAGTTTATTAATCGCGACGATATCTTTTTGCGCGAAATCGTCGAGGGTGGCTTGCACACTCGCACCGACCGAGAACGCTTTGAAGAATTACTGCGTGTCACGATAAAAGAAGAAACAAACTTCGAAAAAATGAACATGCTTATGGATGTTCTCCTTGACGAAGGTCGCCGCGATGAAGCGGACAGTTTAACCCGCTTAATGTTGCGCCTCGAGCCAGATAATCTCGGCTTACGCTTTGCTTTAGGCAACTTACTTGTCGACGTTGACCGCGTCGATGATGCTGCCGAAATTTTCCAGAGTGTTCTCGAAGGGATGGAAGCTCATCCGGAACAAGCACGTAATCTGGACCGGGCAGAAATATTACTTGCAGCCGCGCGTAACGCAACCCGCTTAGTGGATGGATCAGAGCAAGCGATTGTCTACTTCGAAAAGCTAGAACGAGCCTATGACGTACCAACTGAGGTGCTCGCTGAACACGCCTCCGTATTACTTTCGCAGGGCGACCTAGAAGCTGCAGCCGAACTTTACGAAACGTCTGGCACCGACATTGCCGCGCACATTCGTGTGGGACAAATACATGCTGCGCAAAAGAACTTTAAGGCTGCCGAGCAAGAATGCTTACTCGCGCTCGACATCGATCCAAACAGTCGTGACGCCGGAGTTCTCTATGGGCAGGTAATGTCAGCCCAAAAATTCTCGAAAGAGGCCTCCCGAATCTTTAGTCGACTGCGCGACCTCTACCCTGGCGACATAGAAATTCTGACTAGCTATTCAGAAACTCTGCTCTCGGCCGGGCGCCACAACGAAGCCGCAGAGCAATTTATGGTGCTACTTGAGGGTCACTCGGACGACCGTCGTGTCTGGCTAGGCTACCTCGACTCAGTGTCTGCGCTAGATGTCATCAGCGACGAGCAATTGGCGCTGTGCTTCAGCATTAAGCGCATGTTGACTGATATTGATTTTGATAACCCACGTCTTGCAGCGCAACTGGGCAACGTCTTGGCCAAGGCAGGCGAAGTCGTAAGCGGCATAGAGCTAATGGAACACGCGCTCGCCATCGACGAGAATAACCGGCGTCTGCGCCTACAAGTCGCCGACACTTTGGCGAAGCTGGGCGAACACCAGCGTGCTGACAGACACTACCAGCGCTTAACGGGATTTATTGATGGTGACACGCTAAGCCCATCGGTCAACAACGACAAGAAGTAAGTTAATTCTTCTTGAGGCTTCTAAACAAATCGTTGCCTAGTGAATTTTCTACAGGTGGTTGGATGGACATCTGGTAATCACCCCACCATTCTCCGGCCGCCCAATAAATCATTTCGACATCGTGCTGTTGCAGTAACTGCATCGCCTCCAGAACGACGCCCGCCCATGGCTCAATGGAATTCGGGACACCTATCTCGCCGATAATCCCGCGCGCGTTATTCTTTTTTAACCACTGTAAAAAAGGCGCGAGTCGTTCTTGCGGACGATCATATATTTTCGGGTCGCGGCGTAGTTCTTCGCTGAAGCTTAAACCGTATTTGCCCGCTCCGTCATGGTCGAAGTAAACATGGGCTTCGTAAATTACTTTATCAAGCGGATCTTCAATCCAAGTTTTAGTACCGTGATACTTCTTCCAGTTTTCTGCGGACGACCACCCATCTCCAGCCACTAACAGGGTGTGCTTACTACCCATCTCGCGAATGCCTGCTACCAGACTGCGCGATATCTTGCGCCAGTTGCCAAGCCCCATATCATGCGGCTCATTCATCAGGCCAAGTGCCCACGGTGTAACCTCTGCTGCGTCGCACGCGCGAATTATTTTTGACCAAACGTCGATTAAGTTTTCGCTACTTACTAAAACCTGTGAATCATATTTCTTGTCAATTACCGCGCTCACTATTTCACCTTGGGATCGAATCGAGTAGCGGCCAAAATTATGCATATCAAATATCACTCTTACGCCTTTGTCCTCGGCCCACTTTGCGACTCTCACTAAGCGGTCGAGCTCAACCTTATCGAGTGGGCCTCCAAGCTGAGGCTGAATGCGTTCCCAGCGAAAAGGTATACGGAACAAATCGACGCCCTCTTCCTGAAACCAATCGAATGTCCATGGCTTGTTATGAAAGTAATTTGCACCCAAGATTCCTGGGGCTTCGTTGCAAAAGGACAGCGCCTCGCTACCGAATTCTGCTCCCGCGATAGTGACGCCGAAATTCACCCGTTGCTGAACGCTAGGTTGAGCACTCGGCTCAGAGGTTTGAGCTGTAGCTTTTGGGGCTTCACCGCATCCGCTAACTAGCATAGTTAAAAGTATCCACTTCCTGCATGACATAGTAAAATTGTAGCATGCTCAATTACCAAGGTGCGGTATTTCGTCCGCCTTCCGAGGCGAATAGTTTGATTTTGCAGGCCACACTGGGCTGCAGCTGGAACCGCTGTACTTTCTGCGCCATGTATCGCGAAAAGAAATTTAGTGTGCGGAAGATAGATGAGCTTAAAGCCGAAATTGATTCGGTGGCAAGGGACTTCAGCGCTCCACGCAAGGTGTTTTTAGCTGATGGCGACGCATTGATGGCAAAGGCTTCCTTTCTGGCTGAATTGTGCGACTATCTGAATGCCACCTGGCCAGATCTCCAGCGCATTACCTGCTATGCCTCGCCGCAAGCCTTGGCGGTGCGTAAAGTTGAAGAAATGGCGATGCTACGCGAAAAGAAACTGACTCAGTACTACCTCGGCATCGAATCGGGTAACGACCAAGTTCTGAGCGATCTCGATAAAGGGGTTGACAGTGATGAAATGATTCGCGTGGCGTTACGTGCGCACGAAGCTGGCGTCAAGCTTAGCACTATGATTTTGCTCGGGGCCGGAGGACATGCTCTTAGTCGACAGCATGCGATTGATTCGGCACGAGTGGTAAGTGCCATTAACCCGCGCTTCGTTTCTACGCTGGTGATGACTCCAACAGAGAACACTCCGCTATTCGATGCCGATTTACGTGGCGAGGTCGACCATCTTTCACCGATAGAGTTGGCGGCTGAGTTGCACGAGTTTGTCGATCACCTCGATGTTGATGGCTGCATTTTCCGCAGCAACCACGCTAGTAATTACCTTACATTGGCCGGGACATTCCCGAAAGACAAAGATGCCCTACTCGACGTGCTTGATCGCGTCCTCGCGGATCCATCTAATGCAGCGTTTAGGCCTGAGTGGATGCGAGCCCTTTAAGCCTTCGTCGCAACTAGCCAAATGAAGTGGTCGCCAATAATGCGTGACTGACTCAGCCTAAACCCGATACTCTGTAATGCACTTTGCAATGCTATCGCGGTAAAACGATTTTCTTTGGGGTGGTCCATACGCCTTCCCCACCACGAACCTTCAATTAGGCCTGGCAAGCTTTCGGCGATCAACAACTGTGCATTCGGTTTCATGACACGATGCACCTCGCGGATGGCCGCCGGCCAATCATCGATGTGATGAAAAACTTGATAATCAAAAACCAGGTCATAGCTGGCGTCGGCTGCAGGTATTTGTGTCGCCGAATGATTGCTAAGCTGGATATTTCTTAATTTATCTGTGGCAAGACGACTGCGCTCTAACATGCGTTCATCGGTATCAAAAGCATCGACTTTGCTAGCACCAAATTTTGACACCGCTAATTTTATTCCATGGCCTTGGCCGCATCCGATATCTAAAGCATGGCCTTCAGGGCAATCAATCGCGCCAAGCTTGCGCCACTGTCTAATATCAACCTGCTCTTGAACTAAGCGCCTGAGGGCTCCAGTGAGCAACCCGAACTCAAACGAGTTGAGTTCCATTAATACTTTATTTTATCAAAACTACTGGCGAACTGACCTAGGTGCAAGGTACCGGCAAACATTAATGCAATCAATAACAGTCCTTGAGCTACACCCCAACGCAAAGCGGTTTTTTGAGTTTTAAGTTCTTCGCCACGTGCCCATATGTGTAAAAAAGCTACTGGCAATAATAATGAGAACAGCGCAAATGATTTTTCTCCGCGCTTCCAGAGCAAGCGGATCGCCATAACTTGATACGCCAGCACAACAAGCAGCAACAATACGCATACACCTACGGACAAAGGCGCCAAGAAAGATTGCTCGGGATTAGGGATGCGAATAGCAAACAGATTAAGCAAAATGCCCACCCATGTCACACCTAAAAAATGCCAATACACCGCGTGATTGCGCAAGCGCTGAACAAGCTCTTCTCCACCGTTCTGAAACGACAGTAAACTTACGACGCTGTAAACCAAGCCGCCAAGAACGTGTACGGCGTGCAACGCCGTCATTAAGTAGAAATTGAAGGCGTACATCGGATGCACGCTGGCGCTCGCTTCAGAGGCGCTCAAGTCGCGCCAGACAAAGATTTGGCACACGAGGAACACAACACTTAAAAACAAGGTCGCTTTAACGGCAGACGCCGTACCTTTTTCTGCGAAATAGCTCACCGCTGCCAGGAGCAGAGTTGAGGCTATAAGCAATAAAGGGAGATTAGGAAGCGCCCCCCCCGTCGGTCCCATGTCACGGAAATACCATCCGCAAAACATGGTACCTATAAACAGCGGAGCTAGCGAAGCAATTAAGACTCGCAGTCCCAGGCTGCTTGTTGGGTTACTCACCTAGTTGTTGCTCTGCAATTTCGTTAGCCTTGAAATCTTTAACGTGCTCTTGATAGCTTTCTGCATCAAGAGCTACGAAGGCCAAAAATATTCCGACGCACATTACTGAAAACAAAAATATCATGCCGTGAAACGGGCGATCGTATTTAAGGTGCATAAAAAACAAGCAAACCAATGAAGCTTTGCAAGTAGCGATAACCATAGCCACTGCTAAGTCAGCGCCGTACATATCGGCTTGACCAGTAATTACCGTAAGGATGGTTAGCGCAACTAAGCAGCCAAAAACCTTAATCAATATGCTTAGAGGAAGCACGTGACCGATGTGCCCTTCTGAACCGTGTGAGGAATCTGACATAATTAACTAATGAGGTAGAGTAATGGAAAGAGGAAAATCCAGATGAGGTCAACTAAGTGCCAGTACAAGGCAATGAAGTCGACCGCAGCAAAGTTTTTAGGGCCGAATTCGCC
>Ga0315320_10000697_pt1 | contig 27635 bp, 18 predicted proteins | sample M140m21515metaG_FD_203458 | JGI IMG/M metagenome (GOLD analysis project Ga0315320, IMG submission 203458) | Ammonia-oxidizing marine archaeal communities from Monterey Bay, California, United States - M1 40m 21515 | ecosystem: Environmental > Aquatic > Marine > Coastal | place: USA: California... | reverse complement strand
TGATCAAGTCACAGTCTCGTTCTTGGGCAGCACACAAACACTCAACTTCGCTCGATAGTAATCTGCAACGCCAACGACAAGATACTCGTTGGCCGGCAATTAGGCGAGGATTCCATCCACTCGGCTGTACTCTCGATCGCCAGGGCCCAGACGCTCCCCCGTCTGATAGGCTTCAAGCATCGTATTATAGACATCGATACCCTCTTTCCCTACATCGAGAACTTGGCCGGTTTTAAACCGGCCATTAGCACCGGAAATCGCGTGAAAGACACCGGATAGTTCTCGCTTCACATCAGCATGGCGGCCATCGCCCGATTCGGTTGAAATAGTGATGCACGAATTTTCCAGAATCGATTTACCGTTAGCCTCCTGCGCACCGTCGAGTCTATTTAAAAAGTATGCGACTTCCCGCATTTTCATATGAGCGTGTGCTCGCAGCTGGTCATTTGCTTTCTTGGGATTGAACCGATGCCACCACTCATGGCTGCATCCACCGGACCCACTTTTGTTCAACTCCTTTGCATCATCGAAAGAGTAGACCTGTTTTCCGTTGTACTGGTAATCTCCTGTAACTCGCAGTCGCTCTCCCGCGGCCAAAAAGGTAACAGCTCCGAATCTGGCACGATCCAATTCGATCGCAAGCGCGTACAGGTCAGCCATCAAACGCCACTCATGCACAAGGTCACCGATTTTCATATCGATACCTTCTCCACCTGGATCAGCATGCCCACCATGTGCAAGTTCTGACCTTGGCGGCACTGGAGGTGAATTCGGTCCAGTTTTTTTCATTTCGAACGCTCGCTGCTCAAACTCTCGAATCCGCTCCAAGTGATCAGCAACACGACCTCTGGAAACGCTTCCTAACGGTGAATTTTTCCCGGAGTAATACCGGTACTGTTCCACAACTGAGTCCAGCACGCTTCTCCGCAATCGCTGTTTTCTTTCATCACCAGCATCACCCGTTCCCTCGATCACGCCAAAGACGCGATTAAATAGATCGCGTGGTCGCTCTTGAATGGTCGCCGCAACAGTTCCATCTTCGTTGTAACTATGGACATAACGACTCACCCGACTACGCCGAAAGAACGTCCCTCCTACCAGCGTCGGAACCATTCCCGGCGGCATCCCGTTCGGATGGCAACTTTTGCGAATCACCTGGTCAATCGATGCCCCACCTGCCTTCGCTTCTCCATCTGGCGGCGTTGCGGTAAACGCACCACTAGCACCATCAAAGTGTGCATTGATACCAGATTCATCACACCGCACCTGATCAACATTTCGCATGATCAGCAGTTTGTCACTCAAAGGCTTGAGCGGTTCCAGAACACCTTCAAATCCCTCCGTTTGCAGCGGCGCAGGAATCCCCAAACCAAAAAACACATTGAACGCGCGTACCGGCACTTGCGACTCACCCGCAGCAGAAGCGGGCAGAATCATTTCTTCCAGAAGCGGCAAACCAATCAAAATCCCACCTGCTCCACGGAGCATCGTTCGGCGCTGCATTTGCATCTGTTTCATAGGAATATCAAAATGAAGGAGAGCACGATTGAGAACCACAACTGATGTCAGTACGACACAAATTCAAAGGAGCAGAATCAACGCCGCTACTGAATTGTAACCGACGCGTTGCCAGAACTCACAAGGGGTTTTTTAATGGACCTGACTTCACCGATCAGGCTCCGGTTCGGTTTGAGTGGTGCGAACGAGATCACTGAGAACGATCGCCATGATCAAACTCTGGTAAGTACCGTTGTTCTTTTGTGAATTTTCATGAATTCTTCGCAAGCTGGCAGCATCACTTACGTCCAAAGGCCGCCCCAGCGAGAACTGGCTAACTTTGCGAGCCAAACACTGCTTGACGCGATCACTACTGGCAAGCATATCCATCATTTCTGCTGATGTACGGTAGGCAGTTGGTTTCGCATCCCCCGGAAAAAGAATTTCCCCATCCTGCCGCAATTGATTGCCATGCTCATCCACGACCTGAAAAGCACCGATCCCGTCATAACACTCCAAACCAAATGCCAATGGCTCAAACCTTGCATGACATCCACCACAAGATTCACTTTGAACACGCACTGTCGCAATCGCTCGGTGCGTATTCCCGGGACTGGTTGGAACAGGAGCGATATCGAGCCCCGGCGGTGGATCACCCACTTCACTAAAAAGCAAATCACCCAAGACAAATAATCCACGGGCAACCATCGAGGCATCATCACCACCAATCGTCAAGACACTCGCTTGCGTCAACAATCCACCCCGAGACGGTATATCCGAAAGATCATATCGTCGTTTTCCGGAACCAGCGGCTTTGAGTCCATAGTGTTTTGCGAGTGAAGGTGTCAGATAGGTGAACTGTGCATTTAAGAGATCTGACAGAGGTCGTTTTTGCTCCCAAACCAGATCCATGAAGAAATCGATGGTCTCCTGACGCATATCTTCGGCAAGTGCATCCTGCCAATCTGGAAAACGATTTCTGTCAGGCCTCATGCTGCCGAGCCGATCAAGATTCAGCCATTGAATAATGAACTGTTCAGACTGGGCTCGAGCTTTGGCACTCGTCAGCAACCGGTTCACCTGCTGGCGCAACTGTTCCGGATCGCTTAACTGCCCCGACTCTGCAGCTTTCAACAACACATCATCGGGGGGCGATCCACAAACAATGAAACTGATCCGTGAGGCGAGTTCATAATCCGTCACGGGCCAACGCGATCCATCTCCTAGTTGATTCTCGATGCGATAAAGAAATCTAGGTGATTGCAGCATCGCCTCAAGAATCATTTCCACTGCCTCTTGAAAGTCTCCGCCAGCACTCGCCACAGTGGTGGAAATCCCACGGTACAACACAATCTCTTGCTCCGTCAGCGGTCCACGCAAGACACGCTTACCAAGATCAGAAATCAACTGACGCATATTGTCATCAGTCAGCTTCCTACTCTTGCTGAAACGACGTGCGAACTTCACGACGTCGATTTGTTCAACCACCACTCCAGCCATACGGGCATATGCTTCTACATGTTTCAGATCGACATTCAAATTGTAAGCCGTATTACGAAAACCATCCGCACGCTGATCTTCAGGCAAACCCTTTGCTGCCTCTTTCGACACATCAACACCAAAGATCACCTGAATAGTGGCTACATACTCAGGAATTGTGAGACGCTGCACCCAGTTACCTGACTGTCGAACATGTCGGTAGATTGCAGGGTCCACAAAGTCGACATTCCAAACAGCACCGTCCTCAATCCACTTGCTGACTATCTGCTTTTGTTCTTCAGTAAGAGCAGGGCGATCGTGAGGCATCTCATCCGATTCAATTGACGTCCAAAGCAGGCTGTCGCCGGAACGACCAGCAACGAATGCCTTGCCTGTATCGCCCCCCCGAGAAGCAGATGCTTTTCTCGACAAATCCAATCCCCCCTTCCGTGAAGCCGAATCATGGCATTCAAGACAGTGATTCGACAGCAAAGGAGCGACCTGGGTTTCAAAGAAGTGCGGACGCGCATCAACAGTAACCGCCATTAATCCGCCCGCCCCATCGGCAGGTCCCTTCGCATAGCGATTTCCGACCTCAGCTGCCCCCCACTCGCGACTAAAGACGGCAACCAAGTGCAAATCCCCTAACCAGGCACGATCACCAGAAAATTCATTTCCCAATGCCAATCGGTACTGGTCACTCCAACCGCCAAGGTCACCAGCAACGCGTTCCCGTTGATTCAATCGACCATTGACATAAATACACACATTGCCACTGCGACCACGTGTGTACACAACGTGCGTCAGCTCTTCTTTGAGGCTGCGGCTCTTTGACGCCACAGCTGGAATTCCGTTGGTGGAAGTCTGCGATGTTCGCAACCTGACCTGGAAACTGCTGCCGTCCTGCCCGACAGTAAAATTCCGTGACCCTGAATCTTTTGACAAAGTCACAATTCGAGCTGGTCCATCCTGTTGCAGGGTATGTGGTCGCAACCAAACCTCGATCGTGATTGCCCCTGTCTTTTGAATCGCTTTGACAAGTCGCTTCGGCGCGATCTTACTAGCGATTTTGGTTGATCCACGAATCGCCAGCACACCATCACGCAGTTCCACCTGACTCATGTCCTCAATTTGCAGATCTACCGCAGGGAGCTTACCTGAAACATCAGGAATCTGATTACCACGTGCATTGCGAAAGTCGTAAAGAACCTGCAGGCTTTTTGCCAAACCGGAATCTTGCACAACCAAATCGTCCTGCGCATTCACCTGAACTGCCCCCGCAAGAGCGCAAGAAACAAGTGTGACAACAGCAAAAGGCAAGCGGTTACTGTAATTGATGTTCAAAACTTAGATTCCAATATCGATGGGCTCAACAGCACATGTCCCCAACAACACACCGCGTCCTTTTACTGGTACGCGGCAGCATCGTGATTCCGCAATAAGCTAGTCTAACCGACTGCAGCCTACACCGCGAAGCGCCACCCAGTACCGCCGGCAACAGAATCCATGTACACCCTGATCGTGATACAAAATCAACATCCGCTTGACCGGGTGCATCACAGATTTACATACAATCAACTTAGTCGGGCCTGTTCATGTACCCTAAATGTGCACGGCCACGTCAGTCATCTACGGACCACGATCGAAACAGCCACCTCGATCCCCTTCCAACTCCACTGAGCCCCGCTTGGTATCAATCATTACTAAGGAAAAACCATGCCCTTCATTGACATCAAATCCATGCCCGCCACCGAGGTGTGCCCTGGGTGTCGCTTGCGGACACCGCACGGAAAAAATCTGATGCTGTCGTACTTGGAAATGGACGCAGGTGCGGTAATCCCACTTCATGACCACACACAAGAGCAGGGCGGCATCTTACTCGAGGGCAAACTGAAACTCACCATTGGCAGTGAGACACAAACCTTGGAACCGGGGGCGATGTTCCTGATTCCAGCTAACGTGCCCCATCAAGCCGTTGCCCTCGATGGCCCTGCTGTTGTGCTCGATGCGTTCAGTCCGATTCGAGAAGACTACGCTGAGCTGATGAAAACCAGCAAACCCGCCGAGTGAATGGCACAGTCAAGCACAAAAGTCCCCTCTTCACTGGCAGCAGCGGTGATGCAGTAACCACGACCTAGCAATTCAATTATTCGACTCGCACTCACCCAATCGCCTCGGTGCGAAACATCTTTTCACAGCTTTGAATCGTCCCAAAATCGAGCTAATAGAAAAAGAATCACTCAGGGCTCTGCAGGTGAGAAAGACCCGCGGCAAAAATTTGAATGGGCTATAATCTGAAGACCTCGCCTCCCTTGGTAGTGACCAACGTGAACCGCCCCCACCCCATTTCGTTTTGCATCGCAGCTGCGTTTAGCTGTTATTGGATTGCCAGCGTTCATTCACAAGAACCGGCTGAACCCCAATCAAAAGCGGCCCCCATCGACTACCTGTCGCAGGTAAAGCCACTACTGGCAGAGAAATGTTATTCGTGCCACGGAACACTCAAGCAGGAATCGGAACTCCGTCTTGAAACGGTTGACTTGATGCGAACCGGCGGTGACAGCGGTCCTGCCGTCCAACCGGGGAAATCTGCAGACAGTTTGTTATTGCAACGCATAAGCAGTCGAGATGCCGATCAAATGCCGCCCCGCGGTGAGGGATCTCCTCTCAAGCCCGACCAAGTCCGGGTAATAAAAAAATGGATTGAAGAGGGCTGCAATGCTCCTGCCGAAACTGCTCTCGAGAAACCCACAGATCACTGGGCATTTCAAAAGCTTGTGATTTCAAAGTCTCAACCAAGCGCAGCTCAGACAGCGCCGAGATCCCCTGCTTCACTGCGTACAACAGCCACAGGGATACCACCAGACAATCCCATCGATGTACTGCTATCCCAAAAACAGAATGAAGCGAAACTCACGACCGTGCCACCAGCGTCGAGGTCAACGCTGATTCGCCGCCTATACCTCGATCTGATTGGCCTCCCACCGACTCAGGATCAGATGGATGACAACCGACCGACCGCGGAAATCATCGACGAACTCCTCACAAGCCCACAACATGGTGAACGGTGGGCACGGCACTGGATGGACATTTGGAGATACAGCGACTGGTATGGCCTAGGAAAACAACTGCGGAACAGCCAAAAACATCTCTGGCACTGGCGAGACTGGATCATCAACTCACTGAACAAAGACAAAGGTTATGACCGCATGATCGTTGAGATGCTGGCTGGGGATGAATCAGATCCAACGGACATAGAATCAATCACTGGCACTGGGTTCCTCGCGCGGAATTACTACCTTTTCAATCGGACCACATGGCTCGACAGCACGATCGAACACACCAGCAAAGCTTTTCTCGGCCTCACGATGAATTGCGCGAAGTGCCATGACCATAAGTACGACCCCATCACCCAGATAGACTACTACCGTCTTCGCGCAATCTTTGAGCCACACCAAGTCAGACTCGACCCGGTGCCGGGAGAAACGGACTTTGATAAAGCTGGCCTACCTCGCGTCTTTGACGACCACATCAACGAGGCCACCTACCTTCACCAGCGCGGCGACCCCAAATCGCCTGACAAAACGAAGCCGATTGAACCTGGAGTGCCAGCAATCCTGGCGGGCTTCGAACACAAAATCACACCGATAAAGCTGCCACGTCATGCGTACTCACCCGGCACGAGACCCTATGTGATCAAGGCTCACCTATCCAAGGTGAGATCCGAACTCAAAGCGATCGACAAACGACGTACCGAAGCCGAGCGGCAACGCGATGAATTAGCCACCCAGGCCTCAACAGCGGAGTCGCAAGTTCCTGAAAACTTCGAATTCAACGATGACTTCACAACACTTGACTTGAAAAATTGGCGACTTTTTGGAGATGGCTGGAAGCATCGCGACGGCAATCTAAGCCAGACCAAATCAAATCGCGAACCCAACTCGGCACGACTGCTCATTACTCCACCGCGTGATTTCGAATTGCGCTGCAACTACACGACTACGGGCGGAAACACTTACAAATCCGTCACCATCCGTTTCGATCAATCTCACCATTCCGGATACGCGAACTACGTCTACACGAGCGCGCATGCCCCTGCCCCCAAAGTACAAGTTGCGTACGAACGTAACGATCAAGTTACGTACCCCGCCGAGGGGCGAAAAGCAGTGCCGATTGCGGTGGGGCAAGCTCATGAACTTCGTTTCGCAGTACGGGGAACTCTGGTAAACGTATGGCTGGATGGCAATTTCATGACCGCTTACCGGTATCCGAATAGACGAGATGGTTTTATCAGCCTCTCAGGATTTGAAGCAACAGTTGATTTTGATTCGATCAGCGTCAAGAGCCTCAGCGCTGACGTTCAACTGAAAAAAGCAAACAACAAAAACGTCATCACCGTCAACGAAGCCGACCAAGCGATCAACATTGCGAATGCCCAATACACGGCAACTATCGCACACGAAACAATGCTCGTAGCAATGCTCGAATCAGTTCAAGCAGAGGAGCGAGATGAGCGATCCACGACCGACCTCGAAATACTCGCACACATTGCTGGGGAACGACAAGCAGAATGGAAGATCGCATCACTAAAACACGACGCAACGCTGAAAGCTTCAAATACAAAAGATCTCGCAGCCATCACGCAGTCCATAAAACAGGCCGAAGACAAGCTAAAACAAATCAAAAAATCACCGACCAGCTTCGCTCCAATCAAAGGCTCGCTCAAAGCCCTTGAATCACCTGCGGACAAGGAAGAGCAATACCCTGCAACCTACTCCAATGTCAGCACAGGACGCCGACTCGCATTTGCGAAATGGATCATTTCTGACCGCAACCCCCTTACAGCACGAGTCGCTGTAAACCATGTCTGGATGAGGCACTTTGGCCAACCTCTGGTTGATTCCACGTTCGACTTTGGACTGCGAGCACCAAGGCCTCTTCACAAAGATCTCCTTGACTTATTGGCCGTTGAATTCATTAATTCAGGATGGAGTTTTCGCCACCTGCACCGACTCATCGTCTCCTCAAAAACCTACGCTCTAAGTGCATCAACAAGTGCGGCGACACCCACAAACCTAGCCAACGATCCCACCAACCGATTTTTGTGGAGAATGAATTCACGCCGAATGGAATCGCAGGTCATCCGAGACAGCCTTCTACTACTGGCAGGGGAACTCGAGACCAAGATGGCAGGACCATCCATCACCCCCGGACCAGAAGCCAGACGCAGAAGTGTTTACTTCCAACACTCGCGAGACCAGAAAAACAGCTTTCTTGAGATGTTTGACAACGCAGACATCCTGCAATGCTACCGCCGCTCTGAGAGCATCGTTCCACAACAAGCTTTGGCACTTTCCAACAGCCGTCTATCCATCGACATGTCGGCCCGCATCGCAGATCAAATTCACCAGCGAATAAAATCACCCGATACGAGTAAGTTTATCAACGCAACATTTTCTTTGATATTAGCGCGGTCACCCTCTGACATAGAAAAGCAGGAATGCGAGCACTACTTTGAAGAGATGGAAAAACTTACAGAAGTAACAAGTGCACAGCAAATACGATCCCGATTTGTGCAGTCAATCCTTAACCACAACGATTTCATTACCATTCGCTAGTCACTGACACTACGGATTCGTAAACGCGTCAGTTACAAGCATGCACCAGCACATGAAAAGACAAATCGCCCCAACCGAAAAAACCGTAAACCTGCAGCACCGCAGATCGTTCCTGCGCACTGCAACAGGGCTTGGGGGAATAGCTCTGCAAGCGATGCTTGCGAAGGACAATGCAGCCAGTGAAGCCGTGAAGAAAGCCACCCCCGATGGCCAACCACACTTTGCCCCCCGAGCAAAAAACATAATTTGGCTGTTCATGCGAGGCGGGGTCAGTCACATGGAAAGCTTCGACCCAAAGCCAAGCCTGACAAAGTTAGCGGGCAAGAGCATTTCTGAAACACCGTTTGCTGACGTGCAGTCACCCGAAAAGTTGAATAAAGTTCGTGTCGTTGTGGTCAACGATGCAAATGGCCAACAGCGAAACAAAATATATCCTCTGCAAGTCGGGTTTAAGAAATACGGTGACAGTGGAATTGAGGTCAGTGACTGGTTCCCCCACATCGGGTCACGAATTGATGACATTTCAGTAATTCGATCGATGTGGACGACCGACGACAACCACGGTGCGCAGGTTCAATTTCATTCAGGCCGGCACATGTTGGACCCGCGTGTTCCGACGATCGGTGCATGGGTCAACTATGGGCTTGGATCTCTCAATGAAAACCTGCCGCAATTTATCAGCATGGGGCCACGGTTCTTTGATCGAAGCGATGGGCATTACCTTGGCCCCGCATACGACGCAATCAAACTCAAAGTCGATCCCAAGAATCCGCTGGAGTTCGCAAAACCAGAAGGCAGCGTCAGTCGCGCCGAGCAACAACTTGGTTTTGGGTTAGTAAACAAACTGAACAAACTAAGCGGCAGTGATTATCCTGGCGACCCTGCACTCGATGCACGCATCAAGTCTTATGAACTCGCGTTTCGCATGCAAACCGCAGTTCCGAATATCATCCGGTTTGACCAAGAGACAGCTTCGACGCGCCGCCTGTATGGCCTGGATCAAAAGGAGACACGAGCGTTCGGAGAACAGTTATTAGCAGCGCGCCGTTTCGCAGAGAATGGCGTACGTTTCATCCAAATCATGCACGGGGATGGAGCAGCAGGAGCGTGGGACCAACATTCCAATCTGAAGGCGAAACATTCAGAACTGGCAATGCAAGTTGACCGTCCCATCGCCGGCCTTTTGCAAGACCTGAAACAACGTGGCATGCTGGATGAAACATTAGTTGTCTTCGCCACTGAGTTTGGACGAACACCGGGTTCGCAAAGTTCCAACGGTCGTGACCACCATCCTCATGGATTCAGTGTTTGGATGGCTGGTGGCGGAATTCAAGGGGGCCTCACCCACGGCAGCACTGATGAAATCGGCTTCCACGCGGTGGAATCCCCTCATTACGTCACAGATATCCACGCAACCCTACTGCATCAATTGGGATTACATTCCCATCAGCTTCATGCAGCTGGACACCAGAGACTTGAACAGGACATTGGGCACGTAATTCACGACATCCTGAGCTGATTTCCAAGCATTTACCAAGTCACGTAATTCGTTCCGAAACCTATGGTCACGCAAGTGGTTGGTAACGAGTAGACTAAATGCATTAGTTCAGCAAGAACCTTTACTCGAAATTGTGCACTTGGCTGTCAGTGAATCGACCGCACTACGTTACCAGCAGTCCGATCCGGACGTGCGATTGATGTTGCGCGTACGTGATGACGATGCAAGTGCATTTGCTGAACTGATGCAGCGTTACGAAGGCAGGCTTGTCAGATTGATGCACACGATTGGCCCCCGGCATGATCTGGCAGAGGATCTGGCGCAGGAAACATTCATGAGGGTTTTCAGGGCGCGAAAAACCTATGAACCCGGGGCGAAATTTTCAACATGGTTATTCACCATTGCGGGCAACGTTGCCCGCAACGCTGCCAGATCGCTCGGCAGACGAAAAGAAGTCAGTGAAGTCGATGCTCCCAGAGCGGACGATTCACCCAGCGGTCCACAACTGTTGGCCGCCACTGCCCTGGAATCAAGTGGCATGATGCCCACAAGAATGGTCGAAGGTGACGAGCGAGCAAGCGTGGTTCGCGCGGCGGTTTCGGCACTCAGCGAGCGTCAGCGAATGGCACTCATGCTCTCTCGCTTTGAAAACATGAGCTACTTGGAAATTGCTGAAACAATGGAACTGACCACCAAGGCAGTCAAGTCGTTATTGAGTCGTGCCAGAGTCAACCTGAAAGAACTTCTGCAACCCTATATCGAAGCTGGACTGATTAACAGCGAGATTGAAAAAGCAGATTTCGAACGTGCAAAGGGAAAAGAGTGATGAGCGCATCTACCATCTCGGACAATGCTCCACTTGATCCTGATGATGAATTACTGGTCGCCTACCTCGATGGTGAACTTCAGCGTCAGGAACAGTCCAATCTTGAAGACAGGTTGCTGACAAATGAACACTTGAGATCGCGACTTCAGCAATTGCAAACTGGCTGGGACCTGCTTGAAGATCTGCCCGGATCGTCTCCCAGCATGAAACTTGTTGAATCTACTCTTGAGCTCGTCGTTGCTGACATTCTCAAAGACCAACCGGTCGCGGAAAAAAAACGTAGACGATGGCACCTACCGGTCGGCCTGACTCTGCTCTGCCTCATCTTTGGTATCGCGTTCTACTCCATCGAAAGCACACTGAGATCCAAAGCCTACCAAAAGGAATTAGAGGACCTTGTCATTGCCGGAAATTTAAATGGCTACAACTACGGTGGCGATCTCAAATTGATGCGTGAACTCTCGGCCGACAAGAGTTGGGCACAGATGGTTTCCGCTTCCAAGGAAATAGGCGACATTAGGGTCGACAATGCCATCGACCAATTGACCGAAGCCCCCGCAGCAGAACGGGAGCTCGCATTGGAAGCGATGAATATCGAGCAAATGGATCAACTCAATTCGCGTTGGGACCAATTCAGCCGACTGAATCAGATTGACCAAAGCCGCATCCGCAAGACAGCTGAAAGCGTTGCCGCACAGCCTGATTCTCAACTTCTGCTGGAGACAATGCAAGTTTATGCGATTTGGCGACAAACGCTTCCGACCGACCTACGCGACCAAATCGAGTCAAGTGAACCCACCGAACGACGAGCAGCCATAAAACAAGCGATCGACCGAACGTACTTCTCCATTTCAAGACGCTCAAGCATGCGATTGAATGACGAGACTACTGACTGGATCATTTTCTCGCTGGGAGTGATACTCCAGGAAAGACTTGACAAGGGTGACAATGTCACGAAAGCTTTTTACGAGGACTTGCGTTCACTGACGAATGTGTTTCGAACCGCTGACGAAGCAAAACAAGCGACCATGGCAACGATGGTAATTGGTGGAACACGCTCAAAAAGCCCGACCATAACCGAGCAAAGTAAAACAGAGAGACCCCCGAAATCCGGTGATTCCAAACGCCGGTTGCCCTCGTCACGATTCTTCTCTCGCCTCGAACGGCCAGCCCCGCTAAGCCGAGAAGAATTGGAGACAATCAAACTTCCATTACCGGACGATGCTCTTGAAATGCTGGAAGTCGTTTCGATGGGAAACCCACTCGCTGAACTTGTGACGCTGCGTGTCTGGTGCGAGGAATCACTTAGACGAAAGTTCATGCAGCGTTTCGAGGACAACCTGAGCCTCGAAGAACGCTACAACGAACTACCCTCTGAACGTCGAGACCGGATTGATCTTTTGCCGCCCGAGGATTTCCTGCGAGAAATGTCCAAGCCAAGTCGATCACCTCGGTAAAGCAGCATCACAACTAACCAACCTTGAGTTCATTTGTCAATGCAGCAGTAGTGCCGACACTTCTTTTCGTGCCTGATAAAACCTTCTTGTATGACAGCGATTGTATTGCTTCGAAAGATTAGAGAATTTTCTTCACCATGAAAGCAGCTTACATTGAGAAAACGGGTGCGCCCGAAATCATTAAGATTGACGACATCGAAGCAGAAACGCCGAGGGACGGGGAAGTACGCATTCGAGTGCACGCGGTATCCGTCAATCCAATCGACACTTACATCCGCAGCGGCGCAGTTGCATCCGAGATCCATCATCGGTACATCCTCGGCTGCGATGCTTCAGGGATCATCGAATCGGTTGGAGAAGGAGTACAAAACTTCAAAGCGGGGGATCGCGTCTGGTGCACAAACCAAGGATTGCAAGGCCGCCAGGGAACGTTTGCTGAACTCATCTGCATTGACGAAAACTGGTGCTACCGTCTCCCCGACGAAGTCAGCTTCGAAACAGCGGCAGCATGTGCACTGGTGGGTATGACTGCTCATCTTGGGCTCTTTCGTGAAGCGCGACTGCAGCCAGGGGAAACAGTGCTCTGCATCGGAGGTACCGGAGGTGTCGGGTCCATGGTCGTCCAGATGGGCAAAGCATGTGGTGCAATCGTAATAGCAACAGCAGGCACGGAAAAGAAACACCGCCGGTTGCTGGAACTCGGAGCCGACGTGGCAATCAACTACAACAAAAGCTCCATCGAAGGCTCCGTGCTGGAAGCGGCACCCAAGGGAGTCAACGTATTCTGGGAAACCCGACGGGAGCCCAACTTTGATCAGGCGATTGAGATACTGGGAGAACGCGGTCGTATGGTACTGATGGCAGGACGAGACGCCAGGCCAGTCTTTCCGGTGGGTCCATTTTACGTCAAAGAGTGCTCTTTGCACGGTTTCGTAATGTTCAAGGCAACCGCCCTTGAAATGAAAACCGCCGCTGAAGAAATCAATCGCTGGATGGCAAACGGAAAACTTCAAGCCAACATTTCGCTTCAATTACCCCTGACCCAAGTTGCCGAAGCCCACCGGCAACAGGAAGCTGCAACCCTGCGTGGTGAAGGCAGTCTGTGCGGAAAAATTGTCCTGACGCTCGGCCCTGAAAACTAGCATTGGAAATCAAAAGAGCACAGGGCAAAAACACAAGGGCACGCAGGAACAGCCCGTGTACAGATCATCAACCAACGAAGGCTGAGTCTGTCAGGCGATCAACTCTTGAATGACTTCGCCGCCAAACTGCGACAGTTGCTTGTAGCGACCACCATGGAAATAGGTGAGTTTGTTGTCATTGAGTCCCATCAAGTGCAATAACGTGACATGCAAATCACGAATGGGATGAACACACTCAACGGCTTCTGCACCAACTTCATCAGTGGCCCCTACGATGGTTCCTTTTCTGGTACCACCACCGGCCATCCACATATTCATTGCATCTGCATTGTGCCCTCGCCCAAGTGATGTGACGCCACCGCGATAATTGTTGTCTGGCGTCCGTCCAAACTCACCCGTCCAGACGACCAACGTGTCTTCCAACAGGCCACACCGTTTAAGATCCATGATCAATGCTGCGATTGGTTTATCAACGCTCGCAATACGTGAAGAGTGTCCACGTTGCAAGTAATCGTGACTATCCCAACCGCCTGAAAAAATCTGCACGAAGCGCACGCCTTTTTCAACCAGTTTACGGGCCATCAGACACTGTCGCCCAAAAGGCTCAGTGACAGGGTTATCCAATCCATACATCTGCTTCGTCTGCTCGGTCTCTGTTTTCAGATCCACAATATCTGGAACAGCCGTCTGCATCCGATAAGCAAGTTCGTAACTTTCCATTCTGGCAGCAAGCACATCATGCTGTTTATGCCGTTCAAGATGCTCGTTATTGAGTTTCGCTAGTTCATCCAAGGCTCTTCGTTGGTGTTCTCGTGTCCGAAAAGAGGGTGGTTGCAAATCCAGAATAGGAGCACCTTTGCTTCTCAGCCTCGTTCCTTGGTAATACGCTGGCAAAAAGCCGTTGGACCAATTCGTTGAACCTGCCTGTGGCAAGGCCAATTCAGTCATCACAACAAAGCCAGGCAGATTTTGATTCTCGCTTCCCAGACCATAGCCTACCCATGATCCCAGAGACGGATCCTGCCCCAAACGACTGCCCGTATTCATGTGCAAAAGGGCTTCTGGATGGTTCAAAGACTCTGCTTGGCAACCGCGATAAACGCACAATTCATCTGCCACTTCTTTATTTGCCAGATGAACAAATTGGTCACACATATCGATTCCCGAGTCGCCCACCTTCCGACTTTCAAAGGGGCTGCCGACATAGAACCTCTTGCCTGTTGCGAGCCCTGTTGTTCGCTTGGACTCGGTCACATTCAATCGGCTCAACTCTGGCTTTGGATCAAAGGTATCAATATGACTGGGGCCCCCTTCCATGAAAAGCATGATGACTGCTTTGGCCCGAGCAGGGTGCATTGGCTGCTTGGGAGCAAGCGGCCCGGTCTCCGTCTGTGCCTGCACATCCTGAGCCAGAAGATCAGTCAGAGCTACAGCACCCAAAGAGGCACCTAACCCATATAAAAAGTCTCGACGGTTGGAATTATCCATTGAGCACACGCTTCAAATCGCGAGGAAGTTCTGAAAACATCAGTAAACGTAGACAAACTCATTCGAGTTGAACAACAACATGCCGAGGTCAGCTAACGCTCGGGTTTCTGCCGAAACAGCAGCTGATTTGGCGTCCGGCACATAGTCTTCGAACACAGGCAAAATCTCATCGAAGTCAAAGGTTTCGCCGGTAAATTCTTCAACCAATGACCGAGTAACACTGGTGGGATAAACCTTGGGTTCAGGCTTGTGCTTTCTGTGATACACCACCATCTCCTGTACATAAGTAACCAACGACTGCAGTTCCCGGGTATCGGGATCCCGACCATGGGCAAGCTGAAAAGCATTCTTGACCTGTTGTTTCGTATCTTTGTGCTGGGCAAGCAGTCGCTGTGCAAATGCAATCGACCGGTCTGTCATGACATCACTATTCATTAACGTGAAAGCCTGGGGTGAAACTGCAGCAACATCCCGTGCTTCACATGACTCATTGGGATTGGGCAAATTCATGACCTCCATGAAAGGATCTGCCTGCCCGCGAACGCGGTAGGAGTAGACCGAGCGTCGATTACGTTCCCCTGGAGTTCGCGATGGTTGGTAGGCTGGCGCGATCGAAAACTGAATCATCCGAGGTTCTAAGGCAACCTCAAGATTGATCTCAGGCATGATCGGCACCCCACCCATTTCGGGATTCAATTCTCCCGTCACCAACAGAATTGCATCTCGCAGTTCCTCGGCGGTCAGACGTCGCGGCCGAAAACTCGCCAACAACTTTCCGGTCGGATCCACCGTACTCAGAAGCGAAGGCTCTGGGTGCGCACTCGACCGACGATAAGCTTTGGACATCACGATCAAACGGTGCAGTGGCTTTGAGCGACCGCCATTCATCAGGAATTGTTGGGCAAGCCAATCAAGCAACTCAGGATGACTCGGCTGATCTCCCTTCGCACCAAAATTATTTGCCGTACCGACAATTCCCGTCCCGAAATGATGCTGCCAGATCCTATTTACAAAGGACCTCGTCGACAGCGGGTTTTTCTTATCAGCAATCCATTTTGCAAGAGCCAAACGGCGTCCCTCAACTTTTTCACCAATCGCAAACGGATCCTGATCAGTTCCATCTTGTGCAGCAACACCGCATGCGCTCAGTACCCCGGGCGCAACCATTGGTCCCACGGCCTGCTGGTCTCCCCCCGTGAAGATACTGGAAGTCGGCTTCCAGTTGGCATTCATTTTCCCGGGCTTCCGAAGCTTCCTCCCATTCTGATTTTGATCAGGACCATTGAAAACACTTTGCACCAAAGGCTGATACCGTTCTTTCCGACGTTCCCAAATCCAAACGTCCTGTTCTCTCACCTTCAGGCGACCTTTCTCCATTTCGCTCAGGCCAACATGACGAGGAGGTTTCATATCTTCGGGGTCTTTGCGTCTTGCGTTTACACCTTTGTAAGGCAAATCATGTCGCTGATACCACTCTTTCGCTGCGGCCTCCTGTTTATCGATCAAGGCCTGACGCTTTCCATCAGCAAATGCATAAAGTCGATCAACCAGTTTCTGCCCCGACTGAAAACCTGCGGTATTCTCTTCAGGTAGAAACTCAGCTGGCATCTCCGCTGGCTGAGTACCAGACAACGCGGCATAAAAACGGTAGTAATCTCGCGTAGGGAGCGGGTCAAACTTATGGTCGTGACATTTACAACACCGCATGGGAATTGAAAGGAAAGACTGCCCGATACTATGAACGACATCATCTCTGTAAAGCTGCCGTGCTTCATCCTGCGGAATCATGGCTGTTCCCCAGGGTCCCATCCTCAAGAAACTTGTCGCGATCATCGATTCTGGATCTTCTGGCCGAAACTCATCACCTGCAAGTTGCTGCAGCACGAACTCTTCGTACGGCTTATCTTCATTGAAAGCTCGAATTACATAATCACGATACCGCCACGCATTGGATCGCTCGTAATCATTCGAAAACCCTGCCGTGTCGGCATACCGCACCACATCAAGCCAGTGCTGTGCCCAGCGTTCCCCGTACTGAGGACTTGCCAAGAGCCGATCTACCAAGTCACTCCACGCGAGTTCTGAATCAGCATTCCACTCGTTCAAAAACCGACGAATTTCATTTACAGTTGGCGGCAATCCTGTCAAATCGAATGTCACACGACGGATAAGTTCACGAGGTGTCGCCTGTGGTGCAGTCGAGAGATTCGCATCACTCAGACGTACGTCGATGAACCCGTCAATCGAATCAAACTTGAATCCCTGACGCAGTGGCTGAAATGCCCATACATCGCGTTCGTCATAACGACGATAGGTCCAAGAGTCTGAGATTCCGCCGCTGGTTATCACGAGGACACCATCTTCATTCTCAGGAACAGAGCGTTCTGCTGCGAGTATTTGTTGCTGCCGTTTTACATTTGGCCATGGCGCACCAGCAGCAACCCAGCGTTCGATGACGGTAACCTGCTCAGCGGTCAGACGATCGTTTTCTTTAGGCGGCATTTCCAAACCATCCCACCGGACAGCCTGGATCAATGGACTGCCATCAAGATCGCCGAGAATCAATCCAGGTTCTCCTGACTCTCCTCCCGCTAACAATGCCTCTCGTGTGCGAACATCAAAATCACCCTTGATGTCATCAGCCACCGCGCCATGACACCCAAGGCACTTCGACTTCAGTAATGGCAACACTTTCAGAGTGAAGTGTTGTTCATGGTTTGCAGTGGATTCAGTCACTGCATCAGACTTGTCCGCTTGGTGAATCACCTGCGATTGCGCCTGCAATTGGCTCTGGCCGAGGCAACTGAGAACAATGAGTCCAACCAACGCAGGAAGCACTTTAAAAAAGCAGGTCAAGTTCATACCAAGCAGTAGGTTTTCGAGTAATGAAGGTTAATTTTGCACATCGACTTATGTGCGAAAATTCCAGAGGCCATCAAGGGCTTCCCTGGATGAACAAATCCCGGACTTCATCGGGCTTCAGTGCATCGCGGAACAGCACAAACTCATCCATACTGCCATTGAGATTGCGTATCGCAAAATCCGCCTCAGGTCGGGTCGGCGACGACCAATTACCAATGGTCGCTTTTCCGACGCATGTTTGTTTCACAAATAGCTCATCCGGTATTCGTTCTTCGCACATTTTCTCACCATTGAGGAAATGAGTCGTCGTCATTGTCTCAACATCGTAGGTGGTAGCCAGATGCAACCAACGTCCACTCAAGGATGCATCCCAAAATGGCGGTGACAGCACCTTGTGATGCCCTTTGCCCCGACCTTCACCAAGCCGGACAGAAAAGAACAATTGCCCAGTATCCAGAATCTGCCAGTGTGGCTCACCTCGCTGATAGTTATCGGTAAGAAATAACGAACTGTACCAACGATCGAGACTATCAATTTTCACCCAGCAGGCAAAAGTAAGCGACCCAAATTCCCCGGGAATATTTACCCGAACACGGTCACCTGGCCTCTTGAATTCAATGCCACTTTTCTGTGGCCACCGACCAACCACGCGTTTAGCACCAACAATGGCACCGTCAAGATCACGATTTTCAGGAACCACCGAACTTGCAAGTTTTCGTTTCCAGGACCGATCCTGCTCCATGGAATAATACGTGATCACGCGAGGATCCCTCCGCAATTTCATGGAATGCTCAAGCCAACGCTGATAACGACTCTGCTTCTGACTCCGAACTCGGTCATCAAGTCCTTCAAGGCCTAAAAACATATTTGGTGTCAACTCAGCGTCCTCAAGCACACCATTGACTGCACGAGTAACAGCTTTACCGGCTGTTACCAACCGTTGCTCGCCATTGGAATGATACAACTCCACCTCCCCATCAAAGACTTGCACATCAGCCTCGCCTTCATTGACCGCGACCCCGAACTCCGTTCCCAAATCCACCACTTTGAGTTCTTCGGCATGAATTTGAAATCCCCTCGCTGCTGGTGGCACCTGTGCCCGCAGTCGCCCCGACTGCAAGCGTGCAACAGTTGAGGATTCCAGCACCAGCCTTGAAGGCCCTTCAAGAATGACAGTGGCACCACAAAAGAATTCAATTTGCGCCACGCCACTTTCCAGCCCAACCACACCTACAGGCAGAGCGTCTCCCACCATGAACGGTTTCTCCGATGGCTGCCACGTGACGTCAACCAACCGAGTCACCAAAGCAATGCCAACGGAGGTGGCTTCCTGTTTCTCAGGTAGTGCGGTATTTGCGGCAGTTCGATCCGACCCAGCAGACTGCAGTCGCGACTCGACAATCAGCCAACGCCCCAAGACAACACACAACAGAATCGACGCAGCGAAGACGAACAAAAGACTTGCGTTACGACGAATCGACCCACGAGTTACATTTCCAGAGCCTTGTGTTATTTGAATTTTTCCAGCCTTGCCATCCACTGGCTGATTCGCCGGGAACTTGGCCCCATCACTTACAGGAAAAAGCACTGCATCTTCTTCACCTTCGTTAATGGCGAGGGAAGATATCCCGGCATCCCCATCCAGCCGAATAATAGCACCGAAGAACTGCCGCTTAACATAAGCTTTCCGCACATCCGAATTTACGTGCAGCAACTTTCTCAATCTTGTGATCCCGGCTGCATTGAGAGTCCCATCTTCCCAGTCGAAGAGGAGCCGTTCAAATTCATCAATTTCCGATGATGCCAACTTTAATCCTCCAGCATTTTACGATGCATACAATCAGCCAAGGCACGACGCAATCGCAACAGTGCAACCTTAACCGCATCTGCCTGACGTCCCATCGCACTAGCAATCTCAGCAATGGTCATGGAACGATAATATCGCGACTTGATCATCTCAATCTTCTCCCGCGGCAAGTCACTCATGCATTGCCGTAGTGCGATCCGCATGCTCTCAAGTTGGTCGACCTGCTGTTCGATTTCCTCCGACAACGCGGCTACCAACTCGGAATCAAGCAAGCACTTATCTCGACCTTGATCGCGAACGTGCGCCAGAACTTGAAATCTGGCTATCGCCAGAGCCCACGGCATGAAGGGCGCACCTTCACGAAACTCGTCTTTCTTTCGCCACAGCGCAAGGTTTGTCTCTTGCACCACGTCCATCGCTCGGGAATGCTCTCCGAGCATGGAATAGATATACCCGAACATCCGCCCCTGACATTCAGCCAATTGCTGGACAAAAACTTCGGTCTGTTCTGTTTCGCTCATGTAATCTCCACGTAGTAGGAGTTACCAGACCAACCGCATAAGTTACGCAAAAAGTTTAAAATATCGCGAAAATGCAGCCAGACACTGAAAAACCAGCTTAAAAAACGCCATTCCCACTGAGCTGACATGCCGCACATCTAACCAAGGGTAAACCATGACTGCAATACTGCGAGAACGGCCTTAAGCCGACTCAAGCACCACAGCGATCGCATTTCCTGCAGATGTGTGCGAGAGGCACAGCACATGATTCAGTGACATTGTTTGAGGCGCGTCACGAAATCCGATGTTTGTCTTCGTTGTCGCACATTGCACTGTTGGTGGCACCTGCCGTTTCATTAGCGCCAAGGCTCCCGCCACAAGATCGACCATTCCACTGGCAGCACCACTATGCCCAAGCGATGCAATGGTAGCGACAACGGGCGAGTCAGGCACAACCTCTTCGAGTGCCGTACGCTCAGCCAAATCGATGACTGGATCTCCCATTCCATGACAGACAACCAAACCGACCTGCGAAGCTTCTACCCCCGCATCAGCCAAAGCCGTCATCATCGAACGTTTCATTGCCTCTGCTGAGCCCCTACTGTGTGGCACAGGCTTCGATGACCGTTGAGCGTTTCGCATCCCACCCGATGCAATGAAGCAAGATGCGTAAGAAGCAATTCGTGCCAAGGCAACGGCACCCCGATTCTCTGCATGCTCGCGTGTTTCAAGCACAAGTGCGGCCGCTGCTTCTCCACCGACAACTCCTTGCGATTCTGGATCGTGCGGTCGCGAACTGAACTCCACCGGATCAGCCACGGAAGCCAACGGCAAATCGGCTCGATAATTCATGCGAGTTGTGTTGATACGAGTACCAGTTGCGCCCGCGATCATCATCTTGGCGGTACCACGCTCAATACAGGAAATGGACTCGACCACTGCGGCCATGCCTGAAACGTCACCAAGCACGATTGTATTATTTGGGCCGTGGGCATTGATCGAAATACCGACATGGCACGCGGGCATATTGGGCAAATGTTTCAACATCCACAAAGGTGTCACTTTTTTCATCGCAGCCCCACCGAACATGGCGGGATCAAAGTTTCCATCCTCGGTCACACTTGCTTTGATGGCATCCTCCATATCCAGAGGCGAACCATAAAACATCTCACTGCCAAAGACCGTTCCCACATCGGCAGACTGGAGATCACCGGTATCACTCAACGGCAACAACTCGTTGAGTCCTGATTGCTCAATTGCCAAGTGAGATGCTGCGAACGCGGTCTGAATTTCGCGGCACATGACTTTGAGCGATTTTCGCGGCCGTACATATTGCTTGGGCTCGAAATCGACGATGGGTCCACCGATCCAATGCCCTGTCAACGGATCCGAAGAAGATGGCACAGCACAACCATCAGTACGGTTTGCCAGAGACTTGATCCCGGAACGTTTCTGCAACAATCCATCAAAGAACGCCTCCCCTCCTATGCCTATAGAAGACACCACTCCCAATCCGGTGATAACAACGTTGCTGCGGGGCATTGTGAGGATGAAGCAAAGAAGTGACGGGGCGAAAACACAAAGTATGATTCGCAGACGCAATATTGGATAGGCAATGAACCACAAATCATGACGATAGTGGCATCAATCTTCCAGCAGCGACCGGTCGTACAGGCGATGCACCTTGGTTCGAGTCGCACCTCCTCGCTCGATTGTGCCGCGAGATAGCTGGTTGCTCTCCAACACCCACGAAAACTCGCCAATCTGGATCCCAAAAGCGATCGCATCGGGCAAAACTCGCGCGAGCGTAACTAGCCCCAGCCCCCATTTCTGGTATTCAGGTAATACATTCGTGCTGATCATGCGGACCCGATCAATCGAACGTTTTTTCGTCTTGATGTGAAACCAACCGAAGGGAAACAGACGTCCATCTATTTTTTTAATGATCTGATTGAAGTCCAACAGACCGAACCCGGCACCGACAGGCTTTCCGTCGATTTCTGCGATACTTGTTAATTCAGGGACAATGAGGTGTTTCAGGCCTTTGCCCTGATGGTCAATCTCAGCCTCGCTCATAGGCACGTAACCCCATGTTTGCTGCAAGGACAGATTGTAGATTTCCAGAAAAGAACGCACATCAGCAGTAAAATTACTTCGATCAATCGGCCGACAATTCACTTTGAACCGCCGGGTCGCTTCATCAACGACGAACATCAACTTGGGGTCCAGATCGTTCAAAATGTCGATATGGGCATCATAACTGTAGAGGTCTTGCACTTTGGTAAATCCAAACCCCTCGATCAAGCGACCGTAGTAGGGATGATTATGAGGGATCATGAAAGTGGGCGGCGTATCAAATCCTTCGACGAGCAGACCACACTCGTAGTTCAAGCTAGGATTCACCGGCCCTCTAACGTCCGTCATGCCTTGCTTTCGAAGCCATTTGGAGGCTGTTGAAAACAACTCGTTGCTGGCGTCGATATCGTCCGCACACTCGTAAAAGCCAAAGAAACCACGTTTCTCCTGATAGCGACGATTATGCTCATGATTGACAATGGCAAGCAAACGTCCGACAACGCGGTTTCCGCGACGCACCAGAAATGCCTGCTTGTCGGCCTGATCATAGAACGGGTGAGGCTTGAAACCCACCATTTCACGACGAACTCCCCACAGGGGTGGAACCCAGCAGTCGTCGTCTATATATAACTCACGCTCCAATTTCAGGAACGCTTTTTCGTCTCGCCGATTCGTTACCGGCTCACATCGAAGCACATCATTCATAATGAATTCATTTTGCTGACGGTCCAATATCCGACAAATTTCTCCACGCGGGCCATGTCAGCTCTGGCCTACCCAAACCGTCTGGTCCAAAATCATAGAGAGAATGGATGAGCGAGTCTAAGCCTGTCATTTTCCGAAGTTCCGCCAACCCAACCTTACGTCACTTGATCCGGATGCGAGACAATCGTTCTCGTCGGAAGGCAAATCGAGTCCTCGTCGACGGATGGCGGGAAGCATCTCAAGCCATTGGAGCGGGCATGGAATTATGCGGGATCTATGTCCCGGAATCGCTCAATCACGGTAAAACAGACGAATTCCAGGATGCGATCGAGGCTGTGATGGTCTACGCCCAAGAGCACAAAAAGCTGAACTGGGTAGCAGATCGATTGATGGAAAAGATCAGTTACGGTCAGTCTTCTCGAGGCGTCGTTGCGGAATTCGTTAGACCCAACCCTTCCCTAAACTCCCTGGATTTACCAGAAAACCCCCTAATTTTAGTCTTGGATGAAATCGAAAAGCCCGGAAATATTGGTGCAGTATTTCGATCGGCTGATGCAGCCGGGGTCGATGTGATCCTTCTGAGCGACTGCGTGGATCAATACAACCCAAATTCCATTCGAAGCAGTTTGGGAACGATTTTTCAAATTCCCTCGTTCAATGGGACCGAATCGGAACTTCGAGATTTCCTGATTTCACGCTCCATTCAGGTTTTCGCCGCTCGCGTGGAATCATCAAAATCCCTCTGGAAATGCGATCTGAAACGTCCGACGGCGGTCGTGCTGGGCAGTGAAGCACGAGGCTTGAAAGAGCGGTGGTGCTCGGAGCCTGAGACCTGCATTGCGGGAATTCGGATCCCCATGTCAGGGGAAGCCGACAGCCTGAACATTGCGGCCTCAGCTGCAATCATTGCTTTTGAGGCAGCTCGCCAAAGATCTGACCACTAGAGCTGCGAAAAGGTCCAATCTATCGCTACAGATGGAGGAAACGTGAGAATCGTTAATGTCCCACCAACCGGAACCCGATATCAATTTTACAGATTGACAGCTCTCATGGGCTGCACCTGAGGCATTTGCGCCATCATGGCGCAGTGATTGTATTAGTCCGGACGCAAGGATGCGGCATGCGTGACCATCAAAAAGCACAGATCGATCGCTCAAAATATGGTCGGCGGCAGTTGCTTGTCGCTCTTCTGTTGGCAGGTTCACCCTGCCTCGCGCAACAACCTCAGAGCAACGGGTTCGGAGTCCTTCCACCGTTACCATTGAACGCAGCAACCGTATCGCCCCAGGTGCGTACCAACCCTTACTGTGCGTCCGAGAGCGACGCCCAGAAACCTGCTGTCCGGCTAACGACCGGAGCGAGTCAGGCAACACGATCTGTTCATCTGAGCCCCATTGGTGCCGCCATTGGTCTCAATCCGATTGGGGCGGAGCAGAGACCACCAGGTCCCGCAGGCCGCGGCCCGATCATGACGATAGAACCGGCTCACGAATCTGCCGTTCAAATCAACCCACTGCTGCAATCTACCCACCATCGGAATCATGAATTGGTGGAAGCGAAATTGGCCCCCGCCCGCCCGGTTTCACACGCTGTGCCGCAGGATCCAACGGGTAACGCCACTCCTATTCGCAAAACGCGTGAAGCCTCCATTCTCCTGGTCAATCCCGCGCCCAAGCCGCTCTTGGTGGTGAAGCCACAGAGGCCCACCGTTGCGGTTCCTCAAACCACAGTAAAATCCTTAACAGAGCCGGCGACATCGGTAAAACCACTCGTCGTCGTTGCCCAGCCCCTACCCGCCGAACCAGAAAAGCAATCAAAGCCACCTGCAACGGTAGCGAAAACTTCACCGAAGTCGTCCAAGCCGCTTGCATCCAGTCCGAAGATAAAGACAAAACCAGAGCCGAAGACAAAACCTGCACCCGCTGTCAAACCGACTCAGATCGCTGCCCCGAAAAAACGTTCCCAAGGAGCGTCGATTGCTTCAATGCTCTCTCAGACGCCGCGGGACACCAGCAACGAAACAAAAGACGAAGAAGCGGCTCCAATCTTCTTCTCACTCTCTGACGTCGCTGAAGTCGCTCCTACCGAAAAAACTCTGGCTAACGGCGAGCCAAACAAGCTGACAAAACTACCCACGATCAAACCGCAGCCGGAGCAACACTCGTTACCAGCACCGGTGACAGTCAGGGAGGACGGCAGTGTCGTCACCTCGGCAAGGCCAAAACCAAAAAGGGCTCCAAACAGGAAGAGCACGATCGCTCAACCTATTTTGGCGAACCAGAGTGGTTTGGGTGCCGGCTTGAGCCTTCCCACCCCAGCCTCTTCTCCTAAAGAAGTTTCAGTTCCAACGCGGATGCCAAAGTTGCCTGCCACGGCAAAGCGGATCACCCCGAATGACAAGTCGTCAGCAGGATCTCATGAGAAACTTTCTATAGCAGCCGTCGAGCAATTCCAGCCAAGAATCGGCGCGGAAAATGTCAAATCCATCAGCCCAGCAAAGCCATTCTCAGTATTCGGAGAAAAGGCCAAGCCGATGGTACAAGCAAAAGATTCCGAGGGAGCCTCCTCCATCCTTGCCCAATCTCGCGCGGCAACCAAACAAGCTCCTAAGATGGATTCAGGCAGCAGCAAACTTACATTACCAACCCCGATCAATATTCCCGGCAAGATCGCGACGACATCACCAAATGGAGAGGCAGGGCGGTCAATCATCAAAGTTGAACGTCCATCGCCGGAGGAGCATGCCCGGAACAATCCGCATGCGGAATTTGCGAAATCCGAGGGAAAAACGGAGCTGGTCAACCCTTTCAATAGGCAACGAAAAAACAGTACCGCCGCAATCAAAGAGCCAGCAGCTCCCAAGACAAAAGCAATGAACCAAGCTGTGCGGGTAGAGAAGTACAAGATCAGCAAAGACCGTCCGAGAGTTAACGTCGCCTTGGAATCAGAACGCACCACTGAGCAGACGACGAACCAGAGCCCGATAGCCAGAGGTGTTGTTGCTCCAATCACTTTGCCTAATTCTGAATTCAAAGAGAATACAGCAGGTAACATTGCAAAAGCAGAACCTGTTGCGAAAGCGAAACCGCCAGTGGCTGCGACGGACCCAAATCCCGCCCCCAAAGTCACATCCGTTGCTAACAACCAGGTGCAAACGAAAGCCGCAATCGCTGACACTCCAACGAGCGAATCAGAAGTACCTTCCGGAACCAGCATTCTGCGAAAGAGGTACCGCCCACCTGTTGCTGTACAGGCGATCCCCGGAACAGTTCAACGACAACCGCCGGCCGCTTCTACCAAATCAGCCAAGGTTCAGTCTGTACCGGAAATGATTCTCAGCAATAAGAAAGCACAACCACTCACCGTCGATTTGCAGCAAGCAATGCGTCTGGATACGGCCAGCCAACTCAAAGACAGGGATTTGGTTCTGTCGCCTGACATCAAGCTCACGCCACTGCACATGAACCAGGCACAAGTGCGTTCTCTGACCCTTGGCGGATCAGTGCGAGGGGTACGAGTAGGGGACAAGGGCGTTTGCCAAGCGTTCGCCTCCGGTCCCAACCAGCTCAAGTTGATCGGTACCGGAATCGGAACGACCCAACTTGTTGTCTGGGCACAAACGGGTGGTGAGAACGATGAAGTGCTGATGCGTGCTTTTGAAATCCACGTCAACGAGGTGGTACCTAGCGAAGGCAACTCCATCGAGAACACAACTAATTTACTGAATCAGTCAATTCAGAAAGTTTTCCCACACAGCCAAGCCAAAGTACAACTCGTACGAGGTGAATTGTGGGTCACAGGCGTTTGTGAGTCACCCGACTCAGCAGAGAAGATAATACGCATGGTACGCAAATCATGCCTGATCCCAGTTAAAGATCAGCTAACAATAAAATAAGTCAATCCGTTCCCGTCTCAACACGTGGAAAACCGATTTGGTTGACCACGGCACGGCATCCCGCCGTATCGATTTAAGAGGTTTGATCATGAGGATCCGTCTGAATCTCCCAAGCAGCATTGTTGCTTCCGGCGAATGCGGTACTAGCGGTTGGCAACTTGTCTCCCGTTACGTCGCCATTTTAATGGTGACCGCTGTTTCCGGTACCGCTCTTGGGCAGAACGCACTCGTCGGCGTTACGCCTGCAAAGGCTTCGCTTGCAGACGCACCTGCCACTGGAAGCGGCGTCATCACACTGGGAACAGAAAATTACACGGTGGTCGATGCAAGCGACCTCGCTGTCGCGACCGCAGTCGGCCAGGCGGAGAAGGGAAGTGTCATGCAAGTGGGATGTCAATCCTGCCAGACGCGATCCTGCCGGGGCAACTGTCGTGGAGTTCGCGGATCAGGCTATCCCATGGGCAATCTTTGTGCACCGTGCGAGCCATTTTGCTACGTGTCGATTGAGAGTCTGTTCATGCAGCGTCAGAGCGGAAGCTATTCAGCAAGTCCAAACTTTCTGATGGATGATTATGACTTTGAGCTAATCCCGCGATTGACGATCGGTTGGGTTCCCGACTGTATCAACGGCTGTGAACTAAGCTTCACTGGCGTGGCAGAATGGAAACAGTCTGGTGCAGCAAGCAATCCTGCCGGAGGAATCAATACATTTTTGAATCCTGTAGCTCCGTTCGACTCCACGGACATTACCGCATTCGTGAACTCTATTGAACAAAGCCAAAGCC